>Belle_p2__coassemble_1368_pt1 | contig 38485 bp, 30 predicted proteins | sample Belle_p2__metabat2_low_PE_004 | metagenome-assembled genome bin Belle_p2 | reverse complement strand
GGGTTTTCCTGAGCGTTCGGGTTTTCCTGAGCGTTCGGGTCTTCCTGAGTATCCGGATTCTCATTTTCATCCAGAGGTTTTTCCTCCTGGTTTTCCTGGTCCCCTGCTCCTTCTTCCGTCTGCGTGTTCTGGGAAGCAGGAGAGGAGAGATCCGGTGTGCTGCCTTCTCTGATGGCGGCTATGGCCTGGCGCACATCTTCCAGGGAAGCAGAATCGGCTTCCACCATATTGGCCGGTGCACCCAGAGTAGGTGAATTCTGCCACTGGGCTGTGCCGGTCAGTTCTGTTTCCAGCACCTCACAGGGAATGGGATGCAGGCAGAACATCTGCAGGAACGCGCACAGTTCGGAATAGCTCATGTTGGTGTGGACAGCTCTGGCCAGATTTTCCAGACTCTTGACATCCTTGAGGCTGCCCTGGGAGCGCAGCTTTTCCACTACTGCATCCAGCAGAGCGCCGGGGTTGTGCTGATAGTCATTATCGGCCGCAGAGAAATCATTGAGTTCTCTGTAGTAGGCTCTGGCCATGGCCGGATTCATCTCCTGCTCCCCTTCCTTGAAGGTGTAGTTGCCGGAGGAATATTCCGTTTCGTTGTTGACCAGGACGGGATCATCAAAGTCCATCATGGACACCAGAGTTTCCAGATCCACCCGGATGGTGTAGTTGATGTCCGTATCCAGCAGGGTGCTGACGGTCTCCTTGAGAGCTTCGATGGAGAACAGACTGGACAGGCCCAGCTTGTCTTCCTCCGTGATGCACTCCAGTTCCGGCGGGCACGCATACTGGGTTTTCAGGTTTCTGGGCAGAAAGACGCTCAGAGCCGTTCTGGTTTTGGGATTGACTGTCACCACAGCCGTTAACAGAGAGCGGTAGGATTCCTGGTCCAGCGAACTGGAAGAAGCGCTCAACAGAATGGTGAAGGGCTCCGAATGCATGTTGACGGGAATGGATTCATTGCGCAGTCCCGTATCCACGGAAAAGTCTCTGACCAGAGTCAGTTCGTTTTTCAGGTTTTCCATGCCCGGGAAGGCGCTGGCCAGAGAAATATCTTCACTGGACAGGAACACCGCCCGCACCGCCTGGCCCTTGAGGGCTTTGATCAGGCTGTCCATGGTGGGATAGGAAACCTGCTTGATGGTTACGCCATCGGCATCCATCAGGTCTTTGGCAAAGGCACTGGCATCATTCTGGCTTCTGGATGCCAGAACACCGATGTCGGCATCTTCCAGAGCCTGAATGGAAGCCACGGGGACTTCCTTGGCGGTGTAAAGCCCCAGTGTTCTGTGAATGGTATCGGTGTGTCTGGCGGACTGCTGAATGGACACCATGATTTCATTGCAGCGCTGTTCTCCGTTAAAGGAGCACACGCAGACAATGGCGCAGAGCAGCAATCCTACAATCCGGACAAAATAGCCGTCCAGATAGTGCAGCAGCAGAATGGCTGCGGCAATGAGCAGCAGACCGGCGCCCAGCACCAGCCCGATTTCCAGCAGGGAAAACAGCTGGACTCTGACCAGTTCTGCCACGACCCAGATCAGGCAGCCCAGAGCCGGAATCAGCGCCAGCATCCATGGATTTTTCAGCCAGTCCGGCACTTTTCTGGCTCTGGAAGGCTGATGGACAGAAGCCGGTTTTTCGGGTTCTTTCTGATCTTCCTCAGTCTGGTTTTCCGGATTCTGGTTTTCCTTCTTCTGATTTTCAATTGTTTCTTTCTGCTCCTGTTCTGCAGAGGCTTCCTCTGCCTGAACAGGCTGCTTGTCGTTTTGCGAACTGGATGGATCAGGCAGATCTGGCAGACTGGTTTCTTCTGCCTCTGGCTGATGCGGTCCCCTTTCCTTGTGATTCATTTCATCTCTCCCCTTATCGTTGTGTGTTCTGCCTGATGACAGAACAGGTGGTTTGTTCTCTCTTCAATACTTCAGCTGGTGAATCCTGTGTACAGCTTCTGCAGTGTTTCGTGCAGTCTGTTCAGTGCAGAAAGGAGGCCGTTTCTTCATGACCGATCTTTTCCAGTTTGACGTGGAGGGACAGCCGGCGCTGGGTGTTGAGCTTATCAAAGCTCACCAGCATGCTCTGGGCGGCTTCATCCACTTCCAGAATGGTGCCCTCTCCAAAGACCTTATGCCGGATGCGGTCCCCGCTGCTCCAGCCAGGCCCCTTAGCCGCCTGAGCCAGCAGGCCCGGACGGGAGGCGATGGCTTTCTGGGTGCGTTCCAGCAGCTCCGGTGAAGGAGCCGGCTGCCAGAGCAGGTTTTCTTCTCCGATATCTAACAGGAACCGGCTGGGCAGGCGGTACGCGCCCGAATTGAGCTTGCCTTCGGCATCGGTGAGAATCAGTCTGCTTCTGGCACGGGTCATGGCGACAAAAGCCAGTCTTCTCTCCTCTTCCATCTGCTGCAGGGTGCGCACCTGTCTGGTGGGAAACATGCCTTCGTTCATTCCCACAATCATAACACACTCAAATTCCAGTCCCTTGGCGGTATGGATGGTCATCATCTTGACGCTTTCCCGGTTCATATCCTGATCTGCGCTGCCTAAAAGTGCGGCGTGATTCAGATACATTTCCAGGCTGACATCTTCACCGGCCGTCAGCTCATATTCACTGATGGCCTGCTTGAGCTCGGCCAGATTGTCCAGCCTTTCCTGAGCCCCTTCCAGGCGAAGCATCTTTTCATAGCCCGACTGATCCAGCACGGCAGACAGCACTTCGGATAAACCCATTTCCTTCCAGGGCAGATTTTCGATGAGGTTCACGAACTCTGCTGCCTGGGTGGACTTGAACAGATCGGTATCCAGGGAATCCTGAAGGGTCTCATATAAGCTCTTGCCGGTTTCGGCTGCCTTTTCCCGCAGCCAGGCCATGCGCCTGCGTCCGATGCTTCTCTTGGGCTTGTTGACGATGCGTTCAAAATCCAGGTCGCTTTTCCACACCAGCATGCGCATCAGGGACAGAGCGTCCTTGATTTCCATGCGCTGAAAAAACTGTACGCCTGAATAGATGGTATAGGGAATCTGCTGTTCAAGGAAGACTTCTTCCAGGGTTCTGGACATGTAATGGGCCCGGTAGAGAATCACCATGTCCTTGTAAGCCAGTCCATGATCGTGGAGCTCCGTAATCTGGCTGGCCAGAAAGAGAGCTTCTTCCCTGGCACTCTTGAAATGAGCTGCCCGCACAGATGGTCCCGGCAGGTTCATGGATATCAGATCCTTGCGGATCCGGTCCTGGTTGACGTCCACCAGATGATTGGCCGCCTGGACAATCTGAGGGGTGGAACGGTAGTTTTCATTGAGGAAAATGGTCTGGGTGCCGGGAAAATGATGGTCGAACTCCGTCAGGTAGCTGACTCTGGCGCCGCGCCAGGTATAGATGGTCTGGTCGGGATCGCCCACCACAAAGAGGTTGTGATGATAGCCCTGAAGCACTTCCATAAGCCGGTACTGCAGCTCGTCAATGTCCTGGAACTCATCGATCATGATGTATTCCAGCCTCTGCTGCCACTTCAGGGCAATCTCGGGATTTTCTCTGAAAATCTGCAGAGTCAGGATAATGAGGTCGTTGTAGTCCAGAGCGAAGTTTTTCCGCTCATGGTACAGGTACCCGTAAAAAATGATGTCGTCTGCTTCTCTGGCTCGCAGATACCGGTCTCTGGCTTCCTCCAGAGACAGGGAGGTCAGAATCTGATGGTAGTCGGGGACTTCCTGCAGCTTCTTCATTTCGATCATGTCTCTGGCCTTGGAAAAGGTCATGTCCCGGCTGGTCAGACCCCGTTCTTCATAGATGGACTGCAGAAAGGCGTCGATGTCGGAATTGTCCAGCACCATGAAGGAGCGGGGATAGTGAATGGCATGACTTTCTTCCAGCAGAATGGTGTTGCAGAAGGAGTGGAATGTGGAAATATAGCCCGTATCCTGGTCACCGATCATTTCATGAATGCGGCTTCGCATCTCTGCGGCTGCCTTGTTGGTGAAGGTGACACACAGAATGGAACCGGGCAGAATGCCCATTTCCTGCACCAGCCAGGCAAACCGGTGGGTCAGGGCTCTGGTCTTACCGGAGCCGGCGCCCGCAATGACCCGGACAATGCCTTCCGTGGTGGTAACGGCCTCCTGCTGGGAGGGGTTGAGGGATTCGAGGATCTCTTCCATGTGCGCCTTCCTTTCTAACTGTCCTGCAGGGACAGTGGTTGATTTTCTTTATTTTATTCTTCCTGTGCGGCATCCACCGCCGGCAGGCGCATGGACAGGTTTCTGGGTACGGTGCGGATGGTCACCTGCTGCTGTTCGCCGCCGTATTCGCCATCCAGCGTCCAGACGGTGGGTTCGGATTCAATTTCAAACCAGGGAGACTGGATCTGCACAAAGAAATCGGAGTCATAGTTCTTTTCCCGGATGGAACGGAAGATGGTATCCAGCTCCATGAGATTCATGGGCCGGCGGATGAAGAAGCCTTCCAGCAGGCCGTCATTGCAGGAGAACCGCTCGTCGATGAAGTTGTTCATGCCGGCGATGAAGCGGCTGTTGGAGATGCTGCCAAAAATGAAGTCACCTTCCACTTCCCCCTGATCCCAGATCACTTTCATCTGGGAGGAATTGTTTTCCCAGTGGGCAAAGTCCACACTCTGCAGGCCTCTGACTACATAGGCCAGATAGCCCCAGCGCTTTTTCTCTTCCTGGCTGGTGGCCCAGGAGACGCTGGTGGCTACTCCAAAGGCTGCTACATAAACGAAGGCTTCTTCGTTGAACAGCCCGGTGTCCATGAGCACATCCTGTCCTTCCAGGGTGGTTCTGGCCGCTTCCAGGGGAATTCTGGAAATCCGGTGGGTGTTGGCGTAGTCGTTGGTGGTGCCAAAGGGGATATAACCCATGGGATAGGCAGCCTCGGCCGTGGAAAGACCGCCTGCCATTTCATGGAGCATGCCATCGCCGCCGCACACCACGCACAGGTCAAATTCTCCGGCCATTTCTCTGGTCAGTCTGGTGCAGTCTCCCTGCCGCTGGGTGGGATAGACGCTGACCAGCCAGCCCTGGCCGGTATAAAAATCCAGCAGACCCGGCAGCTCCTGGAGGACTTTCCCCGTTCCGGAATGGGGATTATAGATCAGCAGCAGTTTTTTCATTCTCGTCTTCCTTTCCTTCCACTTTCTTTCAAGTTCCTATTTTACCCAGTCCCCGCAGGAATTGGGCAAATCTCCGCAGAAACTCCAAAACTGAAAGATGAAAAAAACCGTCCGGTGTGGACGGTAGAAAAATCAGACGGCGTTGTCGCCATAGAACATGTTCTGAATGGTTTTGACCAGCAGAGTCAGATCCAGCCACAGAGACCAGTTGCGGAAGTAAAACTCATCCAGCTGCAGACGCTGTTCAAAGCTGACAGCGGAGCGGCCGTGAGTCTGCCACATGCCGGTGATGCCCGGAGCACTGGAGACGATGGCATCGTAGTAGTCTCCCATGTCCTTGACTTCCCTGGGCAGGTAGGGTCTGGGACCGATCAGAGACATGTCGCCCTTGAGCACGTTGATAAACTGGGGGAATTCATCCAGGGATTTTTCCCGCAGGAACTTGCCCGCCTTGGTAATGCGGGGATCGTGCTGCAGCTTCTTGTTCTTTTCGTATTCTTCCCGGATGGCGGGATCCTTGGCCATGAGCTCTTCCAATACCTTTTCGGCGTTGGGGATCATGGTGCGGAACTTGTAAACCTTGAAGATTTTGCCGTTCTTGCCAATGCGGTCCTGGGTAAAGAACAGGGGATCTTTATCACCGGACTGTCTGTTCTTGATCCAGACATAGCCGATCAGCGGCAGCAGAATGACGCAGCCGGCCAGTCCGCCCAGAATATCGATGAAGCGCTTGGCGGCATGGTCCAGAGGACTCATGCGGTCGCGGGAAGTGGAAATCATCAGCAGGCCGTCGAAGTCTTCCACAGTGGAAGCAAAGGTCACCAGCCCATCTGACCAGGGCAGGTATTTGACGGTGTCCACCTTCTTGTTCAGTCTGGAGGACAGTCTGCTCAGATCTTCCTGATCGATTTCAGGAATGGCAATGAGCACGGTATCCGCATGGACTTCATCGATGACCTTTTCCAGATCTTTCAAAGGTACGATGGGCGCTCTCTGTTCCACGATTTCCTGATTGCAGCTTTTCATGAAGGGATCATCGTTGCAGTTGATGAAATAGCGGATGTCCATGAGGGAAAAGCGGTTGGCCCGGGTCACGTTGTCCAGCTTGCGGGCTGTTTTGCCGGCCCCCACAACCACCACGTTTTTCTTCACCTTGTTGAAGAGCAGCACGTGGGCATAACGGGTGATGGCCAGGGTGCACAGGAAATCCAGCACGGTAAAGCCGATGATATAGCCGATTTCAGCCAGGGCTGTGGATGAACGGAAGGCCACAGTCAGAATGGCCGTAAACAGGAAGCCCGCATAACCCATGACCTCCAGCCGCAGCTCGTCATAGGAAAGCAGGGTGTCTTCCTTAAAGCGGCCGGCAATAAACTGACAGAACAGATACAGAGCCAGCAGCTTCAGCTTTCGTTCAATATTAAAGGGAAAAATCATCAGAAGCAGGACGGTGAAGAAAATCTCCAGACCCAGTCTGATTCGGTTCATTTTACTCATAGTGTTTCCGGAACTCCTTTCTTCGCCAGCTCCGCGTCAGAGCGTACTGCACTCTGTTGCGAAGTCTTCGGATGGGCATATGCCTTTTCTCTTTTTCTGACTGTTCCAACTGGAGGACAGGTCTTGAAGCAGCATGCAGTCCTCTGGCTTCGATCCAGACGTTGAGCAGACGCTCGGCCAGAAAGCCGTAGATCCGCTTTTCATAAGCCGGATACTGGCTGATGTCCGTCTGTTCTTCCAGCTTGAATAATAAGGGAAACAGCCAGGCGCAGTAGGACCGGTAAAGAGAAGCCGGCATGATCACCATATTATACAGATGAAGAGAGCCGCTGCTCATGACTTTGTCAAAAGCAGCCACATCTTCAGGATGAAGAGTTTTCAAAATGGCCCGAAGATTCCTCAGATCCTTCTCATAACCGCTGGTCTGCACGTACTGTTCCCAGACGGTCTCCTTGAGAGGTTCAGGGGCAGCCACAATGAGATCGTACTTTTTGAGCAGTTCTTCAATGCGGGCCGGATCCTGTAAATCTTCAAAATAGCGCCTGTAGTGGTTGATGCCGATGATCCGGCTGTGCCGGTCGTTTTTCCAGATCCAGTACAGAGCTGTCAGCTCGCACCAGCTGGGATTGCGTTCGCTGATGTTGTCCCCGGTGTTGTCCCGCAGAAAACCCAGGTCTTCTCCGGCCCCCACCTGAATGGGAACCAGATCCGGATAATCCGGGACCCGGAAAGCCTTGTGGGCGACCACATATTCGCTGATGCCGGCATCGTGGCGGATGGATGGGGATGAATTCATGCGTTGTTCTCCATTTCCAGATACATCTCTTCCATGGCTCTGGCAGCCTTTTTCACATCATACCCGGCTTCCGTCATGGCTGTTGTGGTATTTTTTCTGGGCTTTTCCAGAACCTTCTCCAGGGTGGTGACCCACTGGGGCAGATGTTCTCTGCCAAGAGGCACAAAGGAAGAGAGTGCAGGCAGAGGCAGTTCCCTGGTGATCTGATCCGAGCACACCACAGGCAGGCCGCAGGCCTGGGCTTCGACGCCGACCACCGGCAGGCCTTCAAAGAAAGATGGAAGAACCAGCGCATCCATGGCATTGAACAGATCGGGAACATCCTTTCTCAGATTGAGAAACCGGACAGAATCCTCCAGCCCTTTCTGTTTGACCAGGGTGCGGATCTGCTCCTGCAGTTCGCCCACACCAGCCATCCAGAGTTCGCTTTGCGGATGTTTCTGATGGAAGGCTTCGAAGATTTCAATGAGAAAGGCGTGGTTTTTCTGCAGGGAGAAGCGGCCCACGTGACCCAGGATCACCCGATCTCCGGCTTCCATGGCTTTTCTGGTCTGTTCTCTGTCCTCAGGAGAAAACCTGAATTTTTCCAGATACACCGCGTTGGGCAGAATTCTCACTTTTCCTTCCCGGATGACGGAAGCGGGAAATTTCCATTCAGCTGCCACCATGGAGCAGGCGCAGAACTGGGTGGGATAGCGCAGGAAATAAGGAACGGACAAAGCCTTGATGACATGATACTTCAGATTGGCAAACCCGCCGCAGTGGGAGTGCACAATCCGGTTAGGGATGCCGGCCTTTTCAGCCAGCTTCGGGCCTTCCATGAGAGCATAGGTGGAGCCGGAATGAAAATGCACAATGGAATACTCCCCGGCATGTTCCTGCAGAAACTGCTGCAGGCTGTCTTTGAAAGCCTGGTTCTGCTTTTCGGCAAAAGAATGGCCATAGGCATAGACCCGGCCGCCCAGATTCTGGATTTCCTGGACCAGAGCCGGATTATCCGCCCCAAAGGGGGTCATGAAATCCATCTGGACTTTTTCATGATCCATGTTGCGGTACATGTTCATGATAAAGCTCTCCTGGCCGCCGTTGGCCAGCGGCTCGCGGAAGACTTCCAGCACCCTCAGCGGTTTTCCGCCAGAAGAAGTCATGAAATCAGGAATATTTGCGGTCTGTTCAGGCTTCATGACGAACTCCTTTCTGCGGTTCTTTCCCATTCTGTTCAGGAATCCTGGGATAGCGGATCTGAGGGGAGAAATGAAGGCCTTCTTTCGAGGCACTCCAGATCAGAGCAATCTTCTTTCCCTTATTGCCGGAAGAGAGAAAGAGGACTTTGGCGGCATGATAGAGAATCTTGGCCAGCTGTCTGCCCCTGCGAAACCAGCCTTCTTCTTTTGCAATGAAGACTTCATTGCGGTAGGCAAACCGGTATCTGGACAGTCGGTCTTCTGAATCATGGACTATATCGCTGCCGGCATTGGATGCTGTCTTGTGCAGCACCTGACTTTGCGGCACATAGTACCCCTCTCCCTGAAAGGAGAGTCTGCGGGTGTATTCAATGTCATCTCCCCAGATGAAGAATTCGGCAATAGGAAGGCCATAAGTCAGGATGGCTTTTGTGTTCACCAGCAAAGAGACAAAGGTGGCTTCTCTGCACAACACGGCTTTTGTTCCCTCTTCCTTTTCCAGCAGGCGGTGGGCGTTCATTTTATTGTCGGTTCCATCCGTCCACAAAGCCCGTGAGGAAAAGAACAGAGCCTGTGGATGACGGTGAACTTCTTTGAGCAGAGCTGGCAGAGAATCCTTTTCAATGATGGTGTCATCATCCATGATCCAGACATAGTCGGCATTCTGCTCCACGGCTTTTTCCATCCCCAGGGCAAAACCGCCGGCACCTCCCAGGTTTTTCGAACTGGTGATGACCTGCAGGGACGGATCCTGTTTCTGCTGCTGTCTGAGCCATTCTGTCGTTCCATCGGTGCTGGCATTGTCCATCACCAGAATGGTGGCGTCTGCCGCATACTTTCTAAGTGCCTGCAGGCATTCTTTTAACAGAGGCAGTCTGTTATAGGTCACCACAACACTGATGATCTTCATGAACGAATTCCTCCTGCAGCCTTCAGGCCGGGAACATGGGGGTCTTCCATGGTGAATTTCAGGCCTCTGTTTTGGGTGCACAGAGCCGGAGCCAGATACAGCAGGAAGGGGTTCATGGCGATCTGGATGAGTCTGGGTTCAGAAAGGGACACCAGCAGAATGATGGTCAGGGCACAGAGGCCGGCTGTTCTTCCCTTTCTCATGAGACGGTCCATGGTAAAGCCATAGCCCATGAATACTGTCAAACCGGCAATCCAGCCGTAGTCGATGAGCATTTTCAGATAGGCGGTATCCACATAATTGTAGTTGTGGGTGGCTTCCAGGAAGGCTTCTCCATCGGCAGCACCGCCAAGACCAACCCAGGTCACCTGCTGGCCAAACAGAGGAATGCCATAGTCCCGCAGACCCTGATAGCCAAAGCGGATGCGGCCGTTGGTATAAGAGTCGATGGTCATCCACAGTTCGGACCAGTCAAACTGGCTGCACAGAATCAGAGGCAGAACAAAGACCAGAATCAGGCAGATCCACATAATGGCCCGCATCCATGGAGTACAAAGAACAGCCTTCATCTGCTTCTGAGGAATCTGATGACAGATCCAGAACAGCAGGCAGGCCAGAGCGGCCATAATCAGAGACATCCGTCCTTTGGTCAGCAGATAGACCAGGACATTGAGAACAAAAACACCCAGGCAGATCACAAAATTGAGCTTTTTCCAGAACAGCACCAGAATCAGCAGGCTCATCATGAGCACCACCGACTGGGCTTCCAGAGGATAAATGAATCCCAGGGCATAGCGGACATCGCTTTCCCGGACAAACACATAGTTTTCAATGACACCTGTTGCAGCCAGCAGAGCCACAAGCATAAAGCCGGCAGCCATGCCGCACAAAGCCCCCAGGAAAAGATCGGGCAGCGGGGAGAAACTGGCTGCCGTCACAATGAGCACCAGGACGATGGGCTCCAGTCCGCGGGATGTGAAGGAAGTGATCACAGCCAGCACACTGGCGGCCAGAAAGATCACATGAGAACCGATCCAGGTCATCAGAGACCGGAAAAACCGGGAGGGATTGTCCAGGGAAAAATCTCCCATGGCAGCCAGTGCCAGCAGGCCGAAAGCCAGATAGCACAGGTAGCGCAGGATCTTGAACAGACTGGCAAAGGATGTGTAATCAATCACCGAGACGGTCTCCACCGAAGCAAAGAAATAGAGGCCGGTACACACCGCCAGCAGGACGGAGTAGTGATTGTGGAGTTTTTCAGACAGAGCTTTCATGGTCAGGTCCTCCTTGAAAAAAAGCCCGGAAGACTGCCGTCTTCCGGGTTAGTCATAACACATTGGGAAGCAGACTGAACTGCGTTTAACCTTCATTGCCTGCAGGATCCACGGGAACATCCGGGGTTTCCGGAACGATGGGTTCCGGATCCACCACAGGCGGCTGTTCTACCGGCGGCGTTTCGACGGGGGTATCTACCCCGGGATTGGAAACACCTGGATCGTTGTAGACCGGTTCATTGTAGACAGGTTCCTGGTAAACCGGCTCCTGATAGACAGGGGTCTGGTAGTACTCAGGGGCTGGATCATAATAGGTGCCCGGATCGGAATAGGTCTGCTGATTGTCATCGCCGTAATTGTAGTCGGGCGCTGTTTCCGTCCAGTTTTCAATCTTGTCCTGGATTTCTTCGGCAGAATCACCGGCGATCACATCATCGATGAGATCCTTGGCAAATTTAACGGTGTTCTGATCCAGGTAGACAACGGATGCCACGCCATAGGCTTCAGCGCAATAGGCATCGCCTGTCTCACCGCTTAAAGCATAGCTGATAAAGCTCCACTTGGGACTCTGGGCAATCTGCACCTTGATGAGATCAGTGATTTCATTCTGGGACAGGTCAGTCCAGAAGTTGCCGTCAATGGTATCCAGCAGCTTGGTGTAGGAACCGATGACGGAAGGAGAAGTTGCCTTCTCGGCAATGGCCTGCAGCACTTCCTGCTGGTTGCGGATTCGCTGGAAGTCGCCTTCGGCATAGGCATAACGCTCACGGGCATAGCACAGAGCGGCCTGGCCGTTGAGGTGGTTGATGCCTTCGGTAACCCCATAGCTGGTGCCGAACATGTCATTGGTATAGAAGTAATCGACGGCATAGCCGGGAGCAACATCCACATCAATGCCGCCCAGGGCATCGACAATGTCCACTACAGCTGCGAAGTTGGCGCGGAAGGTGTAGTTGATATCCACGCCCAGCATATTCTCAATGGTGGCTTTGGTGGTGTTGTAAGTATGGTTGCCGGTGTGGGTCAGCTTGTCGTACTGACCGTTGAGGCATTCGTATTCCGGATCGCAGACGGTTTCCACATAGGCGTCACGGGGAATACTGGTCATGAGCACAACATGGGTCACCGGGTTGATGGTCACCAGCATGTTAACATCGCTTCGGTCGTTATCGCCAAGACCGCCGCGGGAGTCAGAACCGTTCATCATTACGGTGAAAGGCTTGGTGGTGATGCTGGAAACCGGCTTGGTGCTCTTGGCGGCTCCCACTTCGTATTCATAGGTGTAGATCACCTTGGTTCTGGATTCGAAATCGGAGAATTTTTCCAGACCGGAAATATTGTCGCGGTAGGTCTGGTTGATGATGATGGCATCCACTTCTCCATTGTAGAGAGCTTCAGCCAGAGGACCGAAGTTCTTGTAGCTCTTGGTGGTGATGGCTACATGCTGGGAAGCAATGTCATCCAGGGTCTTTTCCGTACCGTGTTCGTTAATGCCGTCCAGGATGCCCACGGGATCGCCGGCCAGATCGTCCAGCTTGTCGATGCCGGTATCCTTCATGGCGATGACCTGCATGATGGTCTTGGTTCTGGAACCGCCGGTCAGTCTGCCCAGAGCATCATAGGTCTGGTTCAGATACCAGCTGCCCACGCCGTACACACAGCACAGGGACAGAGCCAGAATGGTACAGATGACTTGTCCTGCCGTCTTTCTGGTTTTGAAATTCAGGAAAACAATCAGAATAATATCAATCAGTCCCACCAGAACCGCTGCTGTCATAAACAGAACCGGGGTCAATATATTAATCAGATAGAGTTCAGCCAGCAGCAGGGCGCTGGAGGCGAGAATCAGAATGGAAAGCAGTACCCGGAAAAAGGTAAACAGCTTATTCGATTTTCGTTTAGGCTGGGGTTTTTTCATGATTTTTCCTCACTTTCCCTCTAATTTATCATTCGAAACAGATCCCTGTAAACCTTGGCTCCGGTGCCGCGGAAGAAATCCATTTACAATTCCTTTCAAAATTGTTTCTTTCGTTAAAATAAGTCCTATTCCGTACAATCCATAATAAGCCAGTGCTCCAATCACGATCATGACCAGAGACATGCCTCTGCCTGATCCCATCCAGGCAGGCAGAACCAGGACCAGAAAGAGAGCCGGAAGGGCCATCAGCTGAGAAATCACCAGCTGTCTGAATTCCACCTGGGGCAGAATCTTCAGGATCAGATCCTTCAGACTCCAGGCCTGAATCAGCAGAACCAGCAGCTCGGCACTCAGGGTGCCAAAGGCTGCACCGGCTGCCCCGAAGCGGGGAATGCACAGCAGATTGAGCACCAGATCCAGCAGAGCACCGGCCACCACGGAAATCAGAGTCATGTTTTCCCGACCGGTGGGCACCAGAATCTGGATCCCGGTGATATTGGAAAGACCGATGAGCAGAACCGTGGGCATGAGCAGATTCATGGCGGCTGCTGCCGGCAGATATTCCGGACCGGCAATGACAGTCAGAATCTGGCCGGACCAGAGAATTGCAAAAATTACGGTGGGCACCGAGAACAGCAGGACAAAGGACATGGCCTTGCTCACCAGGGCTTCAAACTCCCGGATTTCCTTTTTCTGAATGAAAACGGAAAGTCTGGGCAGCAGAACCGTCCCCAGAGAAGTGACCAGAGACACCAGCAGAATCTTGATCTTGCCGGCGGCATCATACAGTCCCACTTCGTAGTCGGTGGTCATGAACCCCAGCATCACCTTGTCCATTTCCGTGTAGATGGTGGTAGCCACCGACATGGCAAAGAAGGTCATGATGGGCTTCAGATGTCGTCTGAAATTCCAGGGACGGACAGGCTTCATATCAATATAGGAAGGAAGCCGCAGAAAGTTCAGAATATAGGATCCAAAGGAGCTGATGACGCTCATCACGCCATACCATAAATAGTCCTTTGGAGAATGAATGCACAGAAACATCATCACCATGCTGATGACCTTGGCCCCGATGCTGGCCCAGGTGATGTAGGCGTACTGTTCCATGCCCTGGTAAAACCAGGTAACGCCGATGGCATTGAGCAGAATAGCCGAAGAACAGATCAGCATCAGCGTCCGGCTCTGCTCCATTTTGGGAACAACCGCCAGAGCGATGAAGAAGGCTGCGTAGGCTACAGCTGCCATGCACAGGTTGATGATCATCAGCTCCTGCACGGTGGCGGACAGTTCCCTTTTGTTATCCCGGACCCGGGCAACCGCCCGGACACCATAGGTCGGCACACCAAGCATGGCCACCATGGTGAAGTAGCTCACCAGAGAAACCGCAAAGGAGACCCGTCCTGTGCCGGCCGGCAGCAGAATGCCGGAAACATAGGGGAAGGTGATCAGTGGAAAGAGAATGGAAGACGCCGTCAGAATGAAGTTCATGATGAAGTTGAACTTCACGGAATGGATCTTCTGGGTTTTCATCCGGCTCATACGATCCTCATTTCCCCGCTTCTCCTCAAGCAGGATACACGATTCAGGCCGTTCATGCCCCAATGTGACAGGATTGTCTGATTGAACAGGCCCGGGCGGGAAATCCTCCTGTTTTCCAGGAGCCTCATTTCAGACTTTCGCTCCTGTCTAAAAGAGTGTCTGCCAGCTGCAGAGCAGCGGCAGCCGCCTGATCCATATCATAGTAGCGGTATTCTCCCAGACGGCCGCAGAAGCGGACCTTGTCTTCTTCTTCAGCCAGGGCGTGATACCGTCTGTAAAGCGCATTGTTTTTCTCGTCGTTGAGAGGATAGAACGGCTCATCACCGGGTTTCCAGGAAGCCGGATACTCTCTGGTGATGATGGTTTTTGTGCTCTCAGGATTGGCGAACCACTTGTGTTCGATGATCCGGGTATAGGGCACTTCGCGGTCGGTATAGTTCACGGCTGCATTCCCCTGGTAGTTGTCTGTGTCCAGCACTTCTTCTTCAAAGCGCAGAGACCGGTATTCCAGAGGACCAAAGCAGTAGTCATAGTATTCATCAATGGGCCCGGTATACAGCACATGGTCAGCCATGGACAGCCATTTTTCTCTGTCCTGAAGAAAATCCACGCCGGTCTGCACGGGAATGTCCCTCAGCAGAGCGTTGATCAGAGCCGTATAGCCTTCTTCGGGCACGCCCTGATAACGGGCATTGAAGTAGTTGTTATCCCAGGTCAGGCGTACAGGCAGCCTGCGGATGATGAAAGCCGGCAGATCCCGGCAGTCCCGGTCCCACTGCTTTTCCGTATAGCCCTTGACCAGGACTTCGTAAATATCCCGGCCCACCAGGGAAATGGCCTGTTCCTCCAGATTGCGGGGTTCATGGTCGATTTCCTTTTTCTGTTCTTCAATGATGGCTTTCGCCTCAGCGGGAGTAGTGACACCCCACATCTGATTGAAGGTATACATATTAAAAGGCATGGAATAGACTTTGCCCTGATACATGGCCACCGGAGAGTTGGTAAACCGGTTAAACCGGGCAAAGCGGTTCAGATAGTTCCACACCGGTTCGGAATTGGTATGAAAGATATGAGCGCCGTACTGATGGACCTCAATGCCCTCCTGATTCCGGGTGTAGATGTTGCCGCCCACATGGTCTCTTCGTTCGAGAACCAGAACGGACTTGCCGGCATCGTGAAGTTCCCTGGCCAGAATGGTTCCGGTCAGACCGCTGCCTGCAATGATGTAGTCATATGAGTTCATAAAATTTCCTTTCGGCTTTTACAGAATGCATTTTACCCGTAAATATGAAAGAAACCTGAATGAAACAGTATAATCTTTCATAATTTACGGCCAGGACGGGAATTCGCGAAAAAAGCAGGCCAAATTTCAACCTGCTTAGAAAGATGAATCGTATTTTTTATGGAGAAACTTGGCTTTGAGAAAATGTGTTACTTTCTTGGACCAGTTGATTTTTTCCAGATAAACCACCGGAATTTCTCTGTAGCGGACCTGATTTCTGGTCAGCCACACATCCAGCAGCAGTTCTCCAAGACGTCCCATGACTCTGGCCTGGAAGGGATCCCGGCCTTCAAAGCGGATGCGTTTCTCAGCTTTCGTCAGCACGTCAAAGAGAAACGTGCAATAGGCATCGGACAGTTCCCGCTTCATGATGAACATGTTGAACATGTGGGCGGAACGATGCTGCATGCATTCATCAAAAGCAGGCAGATAATCGGGATGGCTTTCAGCCAGCACATCGCGGACAACCTGCAGATCTTCTTCAAAATGGGTGTGTTCATAGTGGGAATACACCGTTTCAATGACATAGTGCTGCTTGCGGGGGACCAGACAGTCCACTTCCTGCAGCAGACGGTTGGCTTCTTCTTCGCTGAGCACGGAGTCCAGACCGCTTTTTCCATGCATTCCCCTGAAGTGACGGCGGTAGTGCACGAGACCCAGAGCGTCGCTGGGCCTGTTTTTCCACGCCCAGTACAGACCGGTCAGTTCACAGTATCTGGGATTTTTGTCGGAAATCTGTTCATTTTCGTCATCCCGCTGAAAGCCGATGGATGACTTGCCCGCCGCGCCTACCTGAACCGGGAGGTACATGGGATCGTCAGGCATTTCATAGGGTTTGTGAGCCGCTACAACGACTTTTACGTCCATACTCTCCCTCCCGTCCGTAATCCTTCATTTGTAACAGTTAATCATAAACACACAAAGCATTCAAACCGAATACTGGTAACCCTTTTCAGGATTCTGAATGTTCGTGTTTCTCTTCTTCCAGTTCTTTCAGATACCGGCTCAGGGCATCCTGCCAGGATGGCAGCAGATCAAAGCCGTTTTCCACCAGTTTCTGCTGACTCATTCTGGAGTTGTGAGGTCTTTTTGCCTTCTGCACAAACTCGCTGCTGGAGCAGAAAGCCACTTCCGGATGCAGGTCAGCCTGCCGGAAAATTTCTCTGGCAAATTCATACCAGGAGCAGTATCCCTGATTGGTGGCGTGATAGGTGCCATAAGCCTTTGTCTGAATCATCTCCAGAGCCAGTCCGGCCAGATCCCAGGTGTAGGTGGGAGATCCGATCTGATCGGCCACCACCTTTAAGGGTCTGCTCGAGGCGCCCAGCTTCAGCATGGTCTTGATGAAGTTATTGCCATGGATGCCGAATACCCAGGAGATGCGCACGATAAAGTGCTTTGGCACTTCGCGCACAAAGTTTTCCCCTTCTGCCTTGGTCAGGCCATAGACATTGAGAGGTTCTATGGCATCGTCTTCTTTCCAGGGGGTTTCCCCTTCTCCGTTGAAGACGTAGTCTGTGGAAAAATACAGCAGAGGAATGTCTCTTCTGACACATTCTTCGGCAATCACTTCGGTGCCTCTGGCGTTGACGGCTTCCACCTGCTCTCTCAAAGCAGGATCTTCTGCCTGATCCACAACCGTCCAGGCTGCGCAGTGGATGACACCGTCCCAGTCTTCCTGAGCAAAGACTTCCCGGATCCGGTCAGGGTCAGTGATATCCATGGTCTGTGAGGTAAAGCCCACGCATTCTACACCATATTCATCTGCCCGGCGCAGAATATCGTGGCCCAGCTGGCCTCTGGCTCCGGTCACCAGCAGCTTCATTTGGAAACCCTGCCTTTTTTCACGTACATTTCTTCGAAGTAGTTCTGATAGTCTCCGGAGAGAATGTTTTTCCACCAGTCTTCATTGTCCAGATACCACTGAATGGTGTCGGCAATACCGGATTCAAAATCGTATTCCGGTTCCCAGCCCAGTTCCCGTTCCAGTTTGGAAGCATCGATGGCGTAGCGTCTGTCATGTCCCTTGCGGTCGGTGACATGCTGGATGAGTGTTTCCGGCTTGTCCAGAGCATGGAGAATGGTCTTCACCACTTCCAGATTGCTCTTTTCATTGTGGCCGCCGATGTTGTACACTTCACCGGCTTTTCCTTTGCGCAGAATGAGATCGATGGCCTTGCAGTGATCCTGCACATGAAGCCAGTCTCTGACATTGGCCCCATCGCCATACACAGGCAGGCTTTCATCCGCCTGGGCTCTGGCAATCATCAGAGGAATCAGCTTTTCCGGGAACTGATAGGGACCATAGTTGTTGGAGCAGCGGGAGATGCTCACCGGCAGTCCATAGGTTCTGCCATAGGCCTGCACGAACAGATCGGCAGAAGCCTTGGAAGAAGAATAGGGAGAGCTGGTGTGCAGCGGTGTTTCTTCAGTGAAGAGCAGGTCGGGTCTGTCCAGAGGCAGATCGCCATACACTTCATCGGTGGATACCTGATGGAAGCGGTCGACGCCGTATTTCACGGCGGCATCCAGCAGAGTGGTGGTGCCCATGATATTGGTCTTCACAAAGATTTCCGGATTTTCAATGGAGCGGTCCACATGGGATTCTGCCGCAAAGTTGACTACGACACCCGGTCTTTCCTTTTCAAAGAGATCGAAGACAAAGTCACGGTCGGCAATGTCTCCCTTGTAGAAGCGGTAGTTCTCTTTATCTTCCACATCCTTGAGAGTTTCCAGGTTGCCTGCATAGGTCAGGGCATCCAGGTTGATGATGGTGTCTTCCGTGTAGGTGTTCACCATGTATTTGACAAAGTTGGCGCCAATGAAGCCTGCGCCCCCTGTTACGAGTATTTTCATGCGTATTCTCCTGTTCTAGCAGTTTTCCTGATAGACAAACTGATTGTTGCTGTCAGCCAGTTCGGGACCGATCTGGTCCTTTTCGGACAGCACGGGTTCTCTGCCTTCCAGCAGCATGCCCCAGTCTACGTTCACAGTAGGATCATCGTAGCGCATGCCGCCTTCGCTGGCCTTGTTGTAAACGTTGTCCACTTTGTAGCGGAAATCCACATCGGGGGACAGGGTCAGAAAACCATGGGCAAATCCTCTGGGGATAAACAGCTGTCTGCCGTTTTCTTCGCTGAGTTCCACACTGACCCATTTGCCGAAGGTGGGAGATCCCTTGCGGATATCCACAGCCACATCAATGACGCGGCCTTTGGCAACGGACACCAGTTTGGCCTGAGCATAGGGAGGATTCTGCCAGTGCAGTCCTCTCAGTGTGCCTTCCTGAGCGGAAAAGGACATGTTGTCCTGTACAAAATCAGCTGTAATGCCTGCTGCCTCATAACGGGGCTTGCAGTAGGTTTCACAGAAATAGCCTCTGTGATCTCCGAAGCGGTCGGGCTCGACAATGAGCACGCCTTCCAGTTCTGTCTCCATGACTTTCATGATTCTGTTCCTTCTTTCCAGTACAATCTGCCGTTAGTCTTCGTCGACCACGGCAATGAAATCCTTGTCTACATATTTGCGGTCCATGAGCTTTTTCAGATAGGCCCCATACTGGTTCTTCTGATAAATCTCATAGATTTTCTGCATCCGCTCCAGATCGATCCAGCCGTTGCGGAAGGCAATTTCTTCCAGGCAGCCGATTTTCCGGTGCTGATGTTCTTCTACGGTTTTGATGAAATTGGTGGCATCCACCAGAGATTCGTGGGTGCCGGTGTCCAGCCAGGTAAAGCCGTCTCCCAGCAGAATGACATTGAGCAGGCCCTGGTTCAGATACATCCGGTTGAGGTCCGTGATTTCCAGTTCCCCTCTCTGGGAGGGTGTCAGGGATTTGGCGTATTCCACCACGCGGTTGTCATAGAAATAGAGACCGGTGACCGCGTAGTTGCTCTTGGGATGTTCGGGCTTTTCTTCCAGAGAAACTGCCTTGCCCTGGTCGTCGAATTCCACCACGCCAAAGCGTTCGGGATCTTCCACGTAGTAGCCAAAAACGGTGGCCCCTTCCTTGTTGGCAGCCGCCTTGCGCAGTCTCTTGGTCAGGCCGTGGCCATGGAAAATATTGTCTCCCAGAATCATGGCCACACTGTCATCTCCGATAAAGTCTTCTCCAATCAGGAAGGCCTGAGCCAGTCCATCGGGAGAGGGCTGCACCTTGTAGGAGATTTCCAGGCCAAACTGATGGCCGTCCCCCAGCAGTTCCTCAAAGCGGGGAGTGTCCTCCGGGGTGGAAATGATCAGAATTTCCCGGATGCCCGCTTCCATGAGAATGGACATGGGATAGTAAATCATGGGTTTGTCATACACCGGCAGAAGCTGTTTGCTGGTGACCTTGGTCAGGGGATACAGTCTGGTGCCGGACCCGCCGGCGAGAATGATGCCTTTCATGTCTGAGCCCTCCTTTATGTCGGTCTTTCAATTCTATGATAAAGGCTGACGTTACGTAAAGGCCAACCTGGACCACCGATTTGACCGGTTTGCCTCCATTTTCTTTCGTTTTCCTGCTGCCATGGCAGCCATTTTCCTTCAGCAAAGCCCTTTCCCGGTCCTGGAAAGGCAAAAAGACCGCCCCGGAAGTTCCAGGGCGGTCAGGTTCATGCCGTTCTTTCAGAGTCGGTTTTCACTTTCTCCGTTTTTGAGCATGTGATTTTATTTCGAGCCTATTTTCTTCTTTTTTTCAGAGAAACCAGACCAGCCAGAGCAGCCAGGCCGCTAACGGCAGCAGTCATGAGGCCTGCAGAAGCAGCAGTCTTCACGGACTTGTTGGTAGCAGGTTTTGTGGAAGGTTTAGCTGCTTCTTCGACCTTCTTGTCGTCAGCAGGTTTTACGTTTTCTTCCTTGCCTGTATCGGGTTTCTTTTCAGGTTCGGGATCCTTGCCTGTGTCAGGTTTCTTCAGATCATCCTGAGCCTTGTTCAGATCGTCGATGAGGACGTTCATCTGGGCCAGCAGATCTTCAGCTTCATCCTTGGGCTGTTCAGGCTGCAGCATGAAGTTCTTGTAGGTGGTCTGCAGATCAGCAGCTCTTGCTTTCAGAGCAACGGGCATTTCATCCAGGCTGAAGGCAGCGATTGCGGCGCTTGCTTCGTTGAGAGCTTTCAGCAGTTCTTCGGAAGCCTGCAGACGCAGATCAAGCCATGCAGTATGCAGTTCGTTCATGGCATCGTTAATCTGTACCTGGCTTACAGGGTCTTTCAGGACATTGCGGGCCTGTTCCTGTTTTTCGTTCAGAGCAGCCAGTGTGGAAGCAGTGTACTGGGTTTCATCCATGTCTTCTGTCTGAGCAAGCAGCCAGGCGAGCATGGTGGTATCCAGTTTCTGTTCAGCCAGCAGAGCTTCTCTGGCAGCGCTCAGACGGTCGATGGCTTCCTTGATACTCTGATCAGTCAGAGCAGCGGGATCTTCATTGACTTTCTTAGCGTAATCCAGAGCAGCCAGGAATTCGGTCTTGGCTTCGGAATCACCATAGTCAGCGGGGTTCATGGCTTCGCACTGATCAATCAGAGCCTGCAGTTCTGTCTTGTCAGTCTTGAAGTCCAGCATGTGGATAGCGTTAACCAGGCTGGTCCATGCATCGTTCACCTGAGCCTGAGTAGCGTAACGGTTAGCACTGATTTCCTTGGCAGCAGCCAGAGATTCACGGAAGTTCTTGACTACCAGTTCGTTGACGCCGGCCAGAGTTTCTTCGTTGTTGAGGCGGTCAGCTTCAGCAATAGCCAGGTTCAGCAGCATCTTGTTGGCTTCCTTGATTTCAGGAGCTTCACCAGGTGCAGTGATGGCACCGTCCAGCAGAGTGTCTGTAGGACGAACAACAAGTTCAGCAATGCTTGCAGGTGTGCCTTCTTCGAAGTCCAGACGAACAGCGCGGATCAGGCCGTTAACGGGCAGAGTCTTGCTGGTTTCGTCCAGAGTTCCGATTTCGGTCCATGCACCATCGTAGGACTGTACGCTGACTTTAGCGTTGGAAACGGAGTTCTGAATCAGAGCCAGTTCCTTCACGCTGGTTACAGTGGTCATGTCGTAAACAACATAGTCACCCTTGACAGGAGAAGCCACTTCAAAGGCAGTGTTGACATCCTGGTCATACAGGTAGTCACCGATGCCGTTGGTGTTGGATTCGGTCAGAATGACTCTGTCATCACCAGCTTCAGGAGCGTGGTTATTGACCTGGAATTCATAAACCTGGCACCAGTTGTCATGGGTCACAGTGGATTTAACGCGAACGTATCTGGCCACTTCGCCTTCGGCATTCCAGTCGAGCTGAGCCATGATCTTGCCGTTGACGGTCACCTGCTTGTACTGTTCGGTGTTTTCAACCTTGTATTCATCACCGATCTGTTTCCAGGTGACGCCGTCTGCGGAAACTTCACAGATGGAGCCCTGGAATCCGTCCAGTCCGCTGGCTACGCCCTTGGGGTTGCCACCAAACCAGATGGAAATATCATGAACAGCTACGGGAGCGCCCAGATCCAGCTGAACATAGTTGCCAACTGTTGCACCGGCATCGGAATAGAAGCGGGTGTCGAAGTTGCCGTCAACCATGTATCTGGGATAGTTGGACTGATATCTGCCCATGTCAGTGGTTGCTTCGATTTCTTCAGCAGCCTTGTAGACAACGGTGGCAGTGATTTCTGCGCCATCAACGGTAACAGCTTCTGTTCCATCGTTGACCAGGCGAACATAAGCCACGTCCATGTTGCCTTCTTCGCCTGTGTAGGTCTTCCAGTCAATTCCGTTTCTGGAATATTCCACTCTCAGGCTGTTGGCTCCGGTTACGTCCAGAGCGCTGACTTTAACAGCTTTTTCCAGAGCCATACCGATATAACCCTGAGAAGCGACTGTTCCGCTCAGAGTGCCCTTGTAGTTGCCGCCTGTCAGTTCAACAGTACCGGTTGCTTCACCATCGGTGGAGATCACTTTGTTTTCAACTGCAGGAGCCAGAGCTCTCTTCAGAACCAGTCCCATGCGGTCTGCGCACTGAGACAGATAAGGTCTGATGACCTGCGTGCAGACTTCAACCTGTACGGTGTATTCTGCGTTGCTTCTGTTCAGAGCAGGAATGCGGTGGGTGTTGGCTTCGCTGATCTTGGCGTTCATGGCAGCTGTTGCTTCCTTCATGCCGGCAACATCAGCCTTCATGGCACATTCGAAGCCTTCCATAGCCTTTTCACCTGCTTCGCCCAGGTTCTTGTAAGCTTGAACATGCTGAGTGATTTCATCCAGCAGCAGAGTATCGTTCATAGCCAGCAGTTCGTCGGCATCTGTCTGCATTTCAACAAATTTTGCCTTCACAGCTGCTACGTTTTCAGCCAGGTTTTCACCGGTAGCGATAGCGTCTGTCAGAGAATCCAGGTAGGGTTTCATCAGTTCGGATTCATCGTGATGGATGTTTTCGAAGGAATGATAAGCCACGTTGTCAGCAAATCTCTTCAGAGCTTCGGAGTGTCCGGGCAGAACTTCTTTCAGAGCTCTGTCCCAGGAACGGTTGTAGTCGTAGTCATGGATGTTCCAGGAGTAGTCAGCACCCTGATAGATGGCAACCTTGGAAGCCTGGGCCTGGTTCATGGGGTTCATGAAGAAGCCGCGCAGACTCTTCAGGTTGGGGTCAACGTTGTTCAGAGTACCCATAATCAGACGGCCGAAAGCCATGTCGTTTACAGGGAAGTTGAACCAGAAAGCCATTTCCTGGTCGTAACCAACCATTTTCTTTGGTCCGTCGAAGGAGTCGGCATCGCAGTTGCCGCCGGTGTTCTTACCAGTCCACATGGCGATAACGCTCTTGTCCAGACCGTTCAGGAATGGTTTCAGATAGCCATCCCAGCTAGCACCCCAGCCATCGGTATAACGCTGGCCGACGGTGAACATACTGCCAACATCGGAGTATTTAGTCTGCAGATAATTCTGCACACGGTTGATCAGAGCAGCCTGATCAGCGCCATGAGCACTTCCGTCCAGGTCGTCATAGGACAGACCGAAGCGTCTTACACCCAGGGAGTACAGCTGTTCGATCTTGTTGATCAGAGTATTGTAGTCATCATCGGTGGTGTAGTTGTAGCCATTTCCGGGATGAGCGCACCATACAAATTCGATATGGTTTTCATTGCACAGTTCAACGAGAGTCTTGATCTGTTCTGCTTCTTTTTCAGGATAGAGTTCTCTCCATTTGTCCTTGTGATAGGGGTCATCTTTAGGAGCGTAGATGTATTCGTTGATTTTGAAACGGGAAGCCTGCTGAATCACGGAGCAGCGGTTTTCAAAAGACCATGGGAAGCCGTAGAAGCCTTCTACAAATCCACGCAGTTTGATGTCGGGATAGTCGGCAACCAGTACTTCTGCAAATTTGCCTTCTTCATTTTTCTGATCCAGCAGCTGTTCCAGAGACAGCACACCGTTCCAGGCACCGGCTTCATCAGCACCGATGATGCGGATTTCACCTTTTTCGTTGGTGTCATTGTCGGAATACAGGATGTAGCCCTGTTCTTCTTCCAGCGCTTCGGAAGTGATGGCGCCGCATTCATCGCAGTGATCCTCGCCGGAGGAGATCAGAATTTTAGCATGGTCGGGATTGGCAGTTTCGACCTTGGTGTATTCGATTCCTTCGCCCTTGAGGATTTCGTCTACAACACGCAGAGTGTCATCGTCGATGTTTCCGTGAACAACCAGATCAACTGGTCCTTCCAGAGACATGCCTTCATCAGAGTCATAAGTGATTTCCTGAGGTTCAGGGTACAGAGAAACAGATGCTTTTGGAGTGTCAGCGGCTTCTTCACCGGCAGCAGCAACAGGCAGCACGAAGCTTGTTGCGGCCATGGAAAGAGACATGACAGCACTGCACAGTCTGTACAGGTTCTTTTTGTCTTTGCCTTTCATTAGAATTCTTACCTTCCTTTTTCCACGGGTATCCACCCGTACTGTTTTCATTATAGCTAAACCGCTTTCACAGTTTGTTCAGAATTTAAGATTCCTTTTAACGTTTTCGACACCTTTTCTCCCAAAAAAGACAAATTCCCTGAAAGCGCAGAAAAACGAGGCGGATCAGGCCTCGTTTACGACAAAATAGAGTTATTTCTGATACTTGTAAGGCGTTTTCTATGCTCTGTTGATTTTACGACTCCTCATCAGTCTTTCTGACGTAAACCGTGACAGATAAACAGACCGGCATCCTTGGTAATTTCAATCACGCCTTTTTCCTGCATTCTGTGTTCCAGAAATGACAGGAACGCAGGATAGCAGCTCACCAGTTTTTCGTTCTGGTTGCCATGGCAGGAGAGGATGTATTCTGCCAGATCCTCAATGCGTGTGACCTGCAGAGAATCTTCAAAGCGGATCAGCTGCACTTCTTCAAAGTGCTGTGCAAGAATCTGCTCCCCGTTTTCCAGACCGAATTTCTGATAGAGCGGACTGGCACTGAGCTGAATGGAGGGATCGAACTCCTGGACGATCTGCCGGATTTCCTCCATGTGGTGTTCTCCATAGGTAGACGCGGCAAAGAAACCGTCCGGCTTCAGCACCCGGCTGATTTCCCGCAGACCTGCTGAGAGATCGCTGAGATAGAACAGCATGTGGTTGGCGATGACCAGATCAAAGCAGCTGTTTCGAAAGGGGATCTGTTCGGCGCTGCAGACCAGAAAGGAGATGTCTTCACTGTCCATTCTCTGTCTGACTTCCCGGATCATGCCATCGGACAGGTCGCTGAGTGTCAGATGGATCCGGTTGTCTCTGATCCATTCTTCCCTGCCCACCCACAGTTCTCCGTTGCCGCAGCCTGTTTCCAGCACCTGCATGCCCGGCTGCAGAGGCAGATGTCTCCAGATCCAGTCAAACCAATTATCCCCGGCTGTGGAATAGCGGCTGTGCAGGCGGATGCGGGTCTGCAGATTACGGGCGTTCTTATACTGTTCAGCCAGCTGGTCATCTTCGGCGATCAGGTCGATGAGGGAACTGGTCAGATCACTCGGCCCTGCTCCGGATTCCAGCTGCCGGATGGCACCGGAAAGGGTGTCAGCAATACGGTGCAGATGGTCCAGCTTTTCTCCCACCAGGGTCTGCTGAAGTTTGAGTGAAGCACACAGATCCTGAGAGCCGTCCAGCAGCAGATAGCTGATTTCCTCCAGGGAAAAGCCGAGCTTTTTCAGCAGGAGAATCATCTGCAGCTTTTCCAGATCCTGGAGTGTATACAGCCGGTATCCGTGGCTGCTTTTCCCCGAGGGTTTGAGCAGTCCCTTGCCATCATAGAAACGAAGGGTTCTGGGGGTGGTTCTGGCCAGCCTGGCAAAGGCGCCGGTGGTGTAGCACTGCTCTTTCGAACTCTGTGGACAGGTGTTCTGTTCTTCTGGCATTTGGGCTGCATTTCCTTTTTCGTTTTCCATGCATGGTCCTCCTTTTCCTGATGGCTTCATTATTGTCTGTTTACCGTTCAAAGCAAAAGGATGCGGCAGTCCTGAAAAATCAGTTCTGCCACATCCTTGATGGGTTCATTCAATTGGGGTTTCCTCCAGCCTGTACTGGATGAGGAAACATGACCTTATCTGTTGAAGAAGAAGTTGGGGATGGAATCTCCGGTATCTGCTTCAGTCACGGAAGTGGTCACGCCGGCAGGTTTAACGTTGGAAACCTTGGGCTGTGTGAACAGGGAAGGTCCTGCATTGTGTCCGCCTTCGGATTTGCGGCTGGGTCTTGCGGGTTTCTTTTCTTCCTGAGTTTCATCGAAGCCTGTAGCAATAACAGTAACGATGATGGCATCGCCCAGCTGTTCGTTGATGGCGATACCGAAGATGCAGTCTACATCTCCGCCTGCAGCATCCTGGATGACTGCAACAGCGTTCTGGGCATCATACAGGGAAACCTTGTCGCCGCCAGTGATGTTGATGATGGCAGATTTGGCACCGGCAATGGATGCTTCCAGCAGAGGAGAATCGATAGCCTTTTCAGCAGCGGTGATAGCCTTGTCTTCGCCATCAGCCATACCGATACCGATCAGAGCACGGCCCTGGTTCTGCATAACGCTGCGAACGTCGGCAAAGTCCAGGTTTACCAGAGCAGGAACGGCGATCAGATCGGAAATGGTCTGAACACCCTGACGCAGTACGTTGTCAGCAGCCTGGAATGCTTCTTCGATGGGCTTGCGGCCGATGACTTCCAGCAGGTTGTCGTTGGAAACAACGATCAGGGAGTCAACGTATTTCTTCAGTTCATCAATGCCTTCCTTGGCATTGGCAGCTCTTCTCTTGCCTTCGAATGTGAAGGGGCGTGTAACAACCGCAATGGTCAGAGCGCCTTCTTCCTTGGCCAGTTTTGCTACCAGAGGAGCAGCACCGGTTCCGGTTCCGCCGCCCATACCGGCAGTGATGAATACCATGTCTGCGCCTTCGATGGCAGCACGGATATCCGCTTCGCTTTCTTCAGCAGCCTTGCGTCCGATTTCGGGGTTTCCGCCGGCACCAAGTCCTTTGGTTCCGTCTTTGCCCAGCACGATCTTGTTGTCAACAGGGCTGTTCTTCATCACCTGAACATCAGTGTTGGCAATGTAGAAATCTACGCCTTTGACACCATCCTGCACCATGCGGTTGACAGCGTTGCTTCCGCCTCCGCCGACACCAATAACTTTAATATCTGCAACTTGATTGAATTCTGGCATATCAATTATCCTCCTGGTCTACTGGTTAATATGCTTTAGTCTCTGCCTGTCAGCATGACTTTTCGAAGTTTCTGTGTAAATCCGCCCTCGTCTTCCTTGCCGTAGCGGGCGATGGATTCGATGCTTTCCTCAAGCTCGTTGTTGTTGACACTGGTCTTGTCTTCCTTCTGGATTGCGTTTCGGGCTTCGAAGGCATAGGCCAGTCCGAGAGGTACGCCATAGGCGCCGTCTCTGGCTCCGATGCTGGTGACTCTGTAGACAGAAGCCGGAGCATTGAAGGCTTTTTCCATTTCCTTCAGAACAGGAATGTTGCTGCCGGCGCCTGCCACGATATAACGGGCATTGCCGCCGGAAACGATGGGGCTGCTGGCTGCGTTGATCTCCGCGATCCATTTGCGGATCTGCGGCAGAACGGCTTCAGCCAGTTCTCTGGCAGTAATTTCCACCCTGCGGTCTTCCTGCTGTTCAATATAGATAATCGAGTCGGTATTCTCGTCCAGATCGGAACTGAAGATGTTCTGCAGCAGTCTGGCGGCGGTTTCGTCACTCAGATCATATTTCTGCTGCAGTCCCTGGATAAAGGAAGTGTATCCCTGATCCATCCAGACGGAATGCTGAATCTTCCCGTACATCAGCAGCGCCAGGGAAGTGTGATCGGCATCCAGATCCAGCAGGATCACAGCCTGATCTTCCGATTTGCTCAGAGCGGCTGTTTCCTGCGCCAGAGCATAGATGTCCAGGCAGATATCCAGAACTTCCAGATTGGCCTGTTCGATGCACTTCACATAGCTGTACAGCAGTTCCTTGCTGGCGTATAACAGATCGACTTCCATATCAAAGGAATCTGTTTCTCTGCCCACCGGGAGCTTGGAAGATGTTTCACCTTCCACGGTATAAAGAATCTGGTTGACGTTGATGAGTTCATTTTCGTCACTGACTCTTTTCTGAATGGCCCGGTTCAGTCCCTGCTGAACATGGAACAGTCTGATGTTGCGGGTTCCATCTTCGATGCTCACGCGCACTTTCTGGGTGCTGCGTTCCACATCCTGGCCTGGAATAGCCAGCAGTACGCGTTCAATCCTGTAGCCTAAAGCAGTCTGAGCCTGCTTTACGACCTGCTGAATGGCTTTGACCACTGCGACTTCATCCTCAATGCGGGCATTGACGATGCCGTTGCAGGGTGCTTTTTCCACTCGAAGGATATTGTTTCGGCCGTCAAATACTTCCAGCACAACCAGTCGCACTTCCCGGTCGGCCAGTTCAATGGCGGCATAGACTTTCTTTTTAGCCATTAAAAACAGATCTCCTTTGCTTCTGCAGATTTTGAATCCATGGGGAAAGTTTCCGGATTCATGAGCATACTAAAGTATAGCACGGCTGCAGACAAGGAAAAAAGAGACAGAAATGACAGAGAGGTCCATCTGTCACTGATTTGCTCGATTCCTCTTTTCTAATTATACCCATAACATCTTATTCCGACAAAGAAGCGGAAATGCCGTCCCAATCAATTCACACAAATCGCTTACACTCCAGAATAAGACCCCTTACACCTGACCGTTTCTGTCCCGTCTTCTTCCGAAAATGAAGAACCGCTGATGAACATCGTTTTTCCGGTATTCTTCAGAATTTCTTTATTCACTCACTGTCAGGAAAATCTCCTGTTCATGGTAAAATTTTAGTCATGAAGAATACTGATCAGAATCTTTTCGAAGAAACGAAGGTTCCATCCAGTGGAACCCCAACGACTGGCGAAGAGGAATTTGATGCAGATCTGTTCGACCCTGACAAGGCACTGAGAAAACCTAAAAAAAAGAAAAAGAAAAAATCCAGAAAAGGGGTCTGGATCCTTCTCGTGCTCTGCCTGGTGCTCGCTGTCTGTGTAGGTGTTCTGGGATATATCTATCTGAACCAGAACCGCGAATTTACAGCCAGAAAAGAAGAAGCGATTACCCAGCAGAGTGATTACACCACTCTGATTGACAACGCCACGCTGCCGGAAGGCTGGTCCGAATCCACTCTGACCGCTCTGAAGCAGCAGGCCAAGGATGCCTATGACACCACCTACGTGGAGACTCTGACCAAAGCAGAAAGCGGTGACCGCACTGCCCAGGAAGACATCCTCGATGGCATCATTACCGCACCCGATACCACCAATACCGATCTTTACAAGAAGATCTTCAGCGATCTCAAGGCTTATCCGGCCTACCTGGGAGATCTGCTGGTCAAGGATCCCGGACTGCTCTCCTTTGTAGCAGCCTATCCGGAAAACCAGGACAAGAGCTCCGAAGACAAGCCGCTCACCGAGTCCCTGGAAACCTATCCTGTGCTCAGCGCTGCTGATCCCAGATGGGGCTACATGCCCTATGGCAATTCCATCATGGCTGAAGACGGCTCCGCTCCCGTGGTGCTGTCCATGATTCTGTCCAAGACCTTTGATGATCCGGAGCTGACTCCCATCTATCTGGCCAAATGGGCTGAAGAATACGGCTATGATAAGGAACCCGTCAGAGATAATGATTCCATTTTCTCCGGCGCGGCTTACTTCTACGGCGTCAACATGTCCCCCATGCCTTCCTTCAAAACCCAGGTCAACAACGCCCTGAGCTACGGCAACGTAGTTGCCCTCGGCCTTAAGGACGGAGAGAAGACCCACTACATTCTGGTTGAAGGCGTCAACGATGACGGCACCTGGAATATCGTGGATCCGCTGACCACGGAAGGCCTCACCACTCTGAATCCGGACGATGTCAAGGATCAGATCGATGGTGTCTACGCCTTCTGGCAATAGTCCCCGGACTGAACTTCCCTGCCCTCTGCTTCTGCAGAGGGCTTTTTCTGTACCCGTGTGAAAAAGACCCGTCGCATCAGACTGATGGTCTCAAAGACGAGATCCCGATCGAGGAACTGGTTTATGCTTAGAGAAAATGATGTCTGCAGAACTGGAAAGTTCCTGACGTCCCCCAGCAACAGGAGGCTGTCAGGTTATTCAGGAACATCAGGCAGAACAATCCGGAAGTTTCCTGCAAACCCCTGTGCGGAAAACAGATGAATTTTGATCTGGAATGGAGAAAACGATGATTATTTTAATTACAGGCGCATCCCATACAGGGAAAACCGTACTGGCTCAGAAACTGCTTGAAAAATATAAATATCCCTGTTTATCAATCGACCATCTGAAAATGGGACTCATTCGCAGCGGCTACACCAGACTCACCCCCGAAGATGATGATCAGCTCACAGAGTATCTGTGGCCGATCATTCGTGAAATGATTAAAACCGTCATAGAGAACCGGCAGAACCTGATCGTCGAAGGGTGCTATATCCCCTTGGACTGGGAAAAGGATTTTTCAGAAGAATACCTTGATCACATCAGATTCTGCTGTCTGGTTATGAGTGAGGACTATATCAGGAACCACTTTTCTGACATCAGAAAATATGCAGGAGTCATTGAAAACCGTCTGGATGATGAGGGCTGCACTCTGGAAAGCGTACTGGAGGATAACGCCAGGTTTCTGCAACTGGCCCGGAATCACAATGCGGAGTACGTGCTGATTGATGATGAATACGAGATCGATGTTGAATTTTAGCAGCAGATAACAAAAAGGCAGGACTCCGCCTGCCTTGTCTGTGTCTTCACAATGAAGCTTACTGGTGAGGAATACCGTCTGCATTCTCGGCGCTGCCAAGAGTCAGACAGTAAACGGTGTTTCCACAGTCATCGGTGCCGATGGTGTAGAAGAAGTAGTTGTAATCTCCCTGCTTGACCCAGGCGGTTCCTGCCGCATAGGCCTCTTCAAAGGAGTAGTACACCTGGGTGCCGGCCGGTGCCTTGCTGGCGGTGCATCCGCCCGGGTTGCTGCCAGTATTGCCTTCACTGCCGGATGGTGTATCTTCTGCCGGTGTCTGATTATCCGGGGTCTGGGTGTCCGGTGTTTCCGGTTCGGGTGTAACAGGTTCCTGTTTCTCCGGTTCCTGGATCACCACATCATCCAGGTCGTCTTCGGATGTAATGATTTCGGAATCTCCGATGACACGCAGCTTCAGAGGATGCTCGGTCTTGTTGCCGGAAGTATCAGTAGCCACCACTTTAATATTGTAGGTGCCGGCTTTGTTGAGATTGTAGTCTCCGGAAAGAGTGACCTTCACATCATCCAGATCGTCGGTTTTGAAGCTTTTGACAATTTCGGATTCCTTTTCTCCCACGTTTACCGCAATGGAGGAAGCGGGAGAAACAAAGGTCGGTGCTGTGGTGTCTTCAATGACCAGCTGCACGGGATAATCCACCCCGTCCAGACTCAGAGTCACTGTATAGGTGCCTCTGGCCAGGCAGTCCCTGTCCTTGCTTTTGACTTCATAGGTAAAGCCGGTGTAGTCGTATTTGGAGCTGGTCATAAGATCGGAAGAGACTTTGATGTCATCCAGCAGATCTTCATCGGTATCCCCGGCCACAAAGGTCTGGGGTGTCAGAATGACTTTCTGGCCCAGTTCCATGACCTTCTTTTCGGGCACGTCCAGCTTTCTGGCTGAGCTGCCGCAGGCGGCCAGCAGAAGAGAACTGCTCATGGCCAGAACCATCAGGACAGCATTGGTCTTTCTGTTCTTGTTCATCTGTATATCAACCTCCTGAGCGAAGAGTTACTTTCACACGCTCACATTATAATCCAGCCCTGCATTTTGCATCGCTCGCTTTTGTAAGAGTCCCCTTTCATGCAGGCGGATTTCTAGATGATGCCTAAAGTGTGCGCGGATTGCAAGCAAATCCGGTCTGCTCCGGTGGCCCGCAAGGTCCGGCTGGGATATCATGGGAGGGAAAAACGGGAGATTCTCCCGGATTCTCAAGGAGATTTTCATGAACATCTATCTCGATCTGTTTGTCACTTTTTTCAAAATCGGTCTGTTCACCTTCGGCGGCGGCTACGCCATGCTGCCCATGCTGGAAGCGGAAGTGGTGAACAAGAAGCACTGGGCCAGCTATGAAGAGCTGATGGATTACTTTGCGGTAGGACAGTGCACCCCCGGTGTCATTGCGGTCAACACCGCCACCTTCATCGGCTACAACAAGCGCAAGGTGCCCGGTGCCCTGGTGGCCACAGCCGGCGTCATCTGCCCCAGCATTGTGATCATTCTGATCATTGCTTCCCTGCTGACTACCTTTGCCCAGGAACCCATTGTCCAGCATGCCCTCTCCGGCATCCGGGTGGCCGTGTGTGTTCTGATTCTGCAGGCGGTCATCAAGCTGTTCAAGGCTGGCGTCAAGAACATCTGGGGCGTGGTGATTTTCGCCCTTGCCCTGGTATGCAGCTACCTTTCCCTGGTGCCTACAGTGGTCATCGTCATTGCGGCGGCTGCAGCCGGCATTCTTATCGGCACGCTGAAAGCCAGAAAGGAGGCCAGCCATGATTGAACTGTACTGGACCCTCTTCTGGGAATTTTTCAAAACCGGGCTGTTTGCCCTGGGCGGCGGGCTGTCCACCATTCCCTTTCTCTATGAAATGATGGAGAAGTATCACTGGTTTACCCAGACGGATCTGATGAACATGATCGCCGTCTCCGAATCCACCCCCGGCCCCATCGGTGTGAACATGGCCACCTACGTGGGATATCACGTGACCGGCAATTCCATTCTGGGCGGTGTCGTGGCCACCCTTGGACTTGTAGCTCCCAGTGTCATCATCATCTGCATCATTGCCAAGGCTCTGTCCATCGTCAAGGACTCAGTCTGGGTCAAGAGAGCCTTCGAAGGCCTTCGTCCTGCCGTCACCGCCATGATCGCCTCGGCTGGTCTGGGTGTCTTCATTACCGTCGTCTGGCAGGGAGCCGCACCGGGTCTGACCGGTATTTCCTGGCCGCATCTGATCCTGTTTATTGTGCTCTCGGCGCTGGTGCTGGCCTTTCCCAAAAAGATCCACCCCATCGCTCTGATCTGTCTGTGTGCGGTCATCGGCATCGTCTTCTCGCTGTGACCCGTTTCATTCCCTCATCAAAAAATGCCCTGCAGGTTAGCGGGGCATTTTTCAGTTCATCGGGTTTTGGATTTTGCCGGCGGCTCAGTTCTGAGAAGAAACCGGCTGCTGGAAGGTGAAGTTCTGCCGGGTAAACAGAGTCAGAGCATCTTCCAGAGACAGGGTGAAATCACTCAGGAAGGTGATGGGTACCGGGGCACCATGCAGTCTTCCGTCTTCCAGGCATTCGTATTCGCAGAAGATCAGATCCGTCTGATTGACGCCATAGTAGACCCGCACCTGTGCCTGGTCACCATAGATGCTGATGTCCTGCTGCAGGTCCTGCAGAATATCGGCCGAGGGCGCCTGAATGGCGGGGTAGTCATTGAGCGTATCCAGGATCAGATTCCAGTCGGCTTCATCGGCCTGACCGGTGCGGCTGATTGTTTCCAGTGTTTCCAGAGACAGGCCGGTCTGTCCGGCAAGATCCTGCAGAGTAAATCCATTCTGGGCCAGTTTCTGGTTCATCCAGTTGATATCCATTGTTGTCACATCCTTCATTGGGAAATGAACGATCATTTCCCTTTTTGTTTACAGTGTAACAGTCAGAGGAAAAGGCGGAGGACTGGAAAGCTCATGAGAGGTGTATCAGCTTTCAGCAGCAAAAGGTCTGAACAATACGGTTCTTCAGGCTGTCCTTTCTTCCGGTTTCCCGGAAGTCTGCGGCAGAAACAGAGCATGGTCCTTTCGATAGAAATACAGACAGAGCAGAGCCTGAAACACCGATCCGGCCGGCGCAGCCAGTCCCATGTAAAACAGGGTGTCGGGAAACGCTCTGGAAGCCCACCAGGCCAGGGGGATTCGAAAGAGGATGACCGACAGAAAGTTCTGCACAAAGGACAGCCCGCTTTTGTGGAAAACACAGAAATAGGTGCCCAGGCAGAAGTGGAAGCTGACCCCCAGCAGATCGAGAATGTAGCTGGACAGATAGACAGCTCCGGCACAGACCACCGCCTGATCGGAAATGAAGAGACCGATGAGCCATCTGCCGCTGGTTTCGCAAAGAAGAATCATCAGCAGGCTCCAGCCCAGACAGAGACCAATGGCATCCCACAGAGCCCGGTTCGCTCTCTGATACTGTCCGGCTCCCACGTTCTGGCCTGCCATGGCAGACAGAGACTGAGACAGGGAAGAAGGCACCAGAAACAGAAAGGAAATGATTTTTTCCGTGATGCCGATGGCCGCCGCATCCGTCAGGCCGCGGCTGTTGCCAATGGCCGTGATGATCAGAAAAGCGATCTGGATGAAGCCATCCTGAAAGGCGATGGGCACGCCCACTTCCAGCAGAACGCGCACGCTGGATCTGGATGGTCTGGCAAAGAGAGCCGAAGCCTCCATGAACTGGGTCCTTTTCATCCACCACAAAGCCAGCCCCACCGCCAGAATCTGCCCCAGCACGGTAGCCAGGGCAGCACCCGCTGCCTGCATGTGCAGAGACCCCATGAACAGAAAATCCAGCAGGATGTTGCTGGCGCAGGCAGCGCCTACAAAAGCCAGAGGGGTGATGCTGTCGCCACGTCCCCGGTATATGCAGGCAATGACGTTGTAAGCCACAATAAACGGAATGCCCGCAAAACAGATCAGCAGATACAGCCTGGCCTGATCAAAGGCTTCTGCCGGCACCTGCAGCAGCTGCAGAATCACATCCGGCAGACAGAACAGAAGGCCCATCATGACCAGGGCAAAGACGCCAAACACCCACAGAGAAGCACAGATAACCCGTTCCATCTGCCGGTGTTCTCTGGCCCCTGCCGCTCTGGAGACCGCGACGGTGCACCCTGCCGCCAGACCGATGGTGATAGCCGTAAACATGTGCATGAACTGGCTGCCCACCGAGACAGCGGTGACGATCTCTGCCCCATTGAACATGCCGGCTGCAAACAGGTCGGCCAGACCATAGAGCTGCTGGAGAAATACCGCCAGCAGATAGGGCAGGCTGAAACGCACCAGAGCTGGCAGCACCGGCCCCTGGGTCAGCGAATCTTCTGCAGGCAGTTTCCATTGCTTCCTTTTCTTCATTCTCTTCTTTCCTTCCAGAATCCGGCAGGGGATAAAACCCGCTTCGGGCCGGATTGAAAAAAGGATCCTTGCAGATCCTTTTGTTCGTTTCAGTTTCGATTGTTAAGCGTTCAGGTCAGCGGCCAGAACGGCATCAACCAGATTTTCCAGAGCAGGCATATCGCTCTCTTTGAGTCTGGTGTGGATGGTGACAGCCGGTTCAACGATCTGCATGTCCTTGCAGCCTTCCAGCAGAGTCTTCATGGTTCTGGCGGCAGTGGGGCCCCAGGAGCCGTTTTCCACCAGACCGACTACGCGGTTTTTCAGGCCCTTGTGAGAGGCATTCATCAGGAAGCGTTCCATGGGCGGGAAGACACCGGCATCATAGGAAGAAGCAACCAGAATCATCTTGGGATAGCGGAAGGCGTTTTCCACGGCTTCGGAAACCATTTCTCTGGTCAGATCCATGTATTCCACTTTGGGGCATCCCTTGGCCAGCAGCAGTTCACGAACGGCTTCTGCCACCTTGTTGGAGTTGCCGTGAATGGAAGCCACCGCAACAAAGACTCCTTCTGTTTCAGGCTTGTAGGAGCTCCAGATATTGTAGAGGTTCAGATACTTGCCCAGGTTTTCGTTGAGGATGGGTCCATGGAGAGGGCAGATGATGGCAATGTCCAGTTTGCCAGCCTTCTTCAGAACAGCCTGTACCTGAGGACCGTATTTGCCCACGATGTTGAAGTAGTATCTTCTGGCTTCGCAGTCCCATTCTTCATCGGCATCTCTGGTGCCGAATTTGCCGAAGGCATCCGCACTGAAGAAAGCCTTGTCCTTGTCGTCATAGGTCATGATGACTTCAGGCCAGTGCACCATGGGAGCTGTGATGAAATGCAGGGTGCGTCCGCCCAGATCCAGGGTGTCGCCTTCGCCAACGGCGATGGATCTTTCGCTGACATCGGTATCTGCAAAGTTGGGGAGCATCTGCAGAGCGCGCTTGGAAGCGACGATTTTGGCTGTGGGCCAGGTCTGCAGGAAAGCATCGATCATGGCAGAATGGTCAGGTTCCAGATGCTGAACAACCAGGTAGTCGGGTGTTCTGCCCTGCAGAGCTTCTTTCAGATTGTCCATCCATTCATCGCCCTTACGCTTATCTACAGTATCCATGACAGCCAGAGCGCTTTCGCCCTCGACCAGATAGGAGTTGTAGGCCATGCCATTGGGCACTTCGTACTGGGATTCAAACAGATCCAGATCTCGGTCTTCGCAGCCGATATACAGAATTGTATCTGTTACATGTTCCATATTCTTCATTCCTCCTGTATTTGAATCATTGATTTTCCACCGGACCAGGTCCGGTATGTCTGTTCTATCTTAGCACCGGTGCCATATTCCTTAAACCGTTCATTCTGTCCCTCTGTCTGAATTTGCATTCAGAACTGATGGCGAATGCGGTTTCCCGTACATTCTTCAGAATCCGGCACTATGCAGATTTATTTCCGCCTGTTTCGTTCAGCTTCCCCGGAAGCCTTTTTCATCGCGGCAGCCTGGCTGTTTTCTCTGGCCTGCCTGACTTTTCGCTGCAGATCGCTGATTTCATCGTCACTGAGTGAATCCACATGTTCCAGCTGCCATAACATCTGGGAAATGGATTCATTCTGGCGGGACTTGATTCTGGCAAAGAAATAGGAAGCGGCCACTCCGCAGGTAAAGGCAATGATGACAATGCCATAAATGCCCAGGGCAGCCGTGATCAGTCTGGAGCTCCTGTGCACCACCGTATAGTCGCCAAAGCCGATGGTCGTGACAATCATGAAGCCAAACCAGAAGGCATCCCCCAGGCTGGTGATGGAAGGATCCAGCTGCCAGATCAGCACACAGCAGAGGATGTAGAACACCACAAATCCCCTGAGAAAGGCTGTCATGTGAGTCTGTTTAAAGATGTAGACAAAGAGTTTCCAGCTGCTCATGACTGATGCTCCTTTTTCAGGCGGTCAGCCAGATCCGCCTTCTGCTGCTGATTCATGGAGTCCAGATTCATCAGCTCGTCATAATGCTGCTCAATGGTCTCATCCCGGGTCAGAGAGATCTTTTCCGTGTAGTAAGAGGTGATCAGACTGGGCAGAAAAGCCACAATCACCGCTCCTCCAAGCCCCAGAACCACCGCAATGATCCGGGGGATAAACGTCTTCAGGGTATAGTCTCCCAGCCCGATGCTGGTGACGATATTGAATCCCAGCCAGAAGGCATCTCCCAGATTGTCCAGACCCGGTTCCAGCAGCCACATCAGAATACAGCCCGTAACATAGACGCCCACAAAAGCCAACAGCAGTTTATCCCCATGGGTGCGTTTGAGAATCAGCCAGAACAGTTTCCACGTTTCCATAGCATCCCCTCCCGTTCTTCGCCATCTGATTCCTGCACCTCTATTGTGAAGAGCCGCTCAAAAAGTTTCCTGAAAGAAGCCCGGCACAGGCTGTGGAAGGCAAAAAGAAAAACCCGGCCTACTCAGCCGGGTCATCAGAGAGAACTTCGATGTTCCATTTTCCGTTTTCATTGTGGATGGACAGCTGCATGGACTGCTCCTGAGAGGGCATGTCGTCCACCAGGTCGGCTGCTGCTTCAAACAGCAGGGGACCAAAGGAGCCATAAAGCACCTTCATCATCTCTTCCTGTCCCTGAAATACGGATCCCAGGGCATCGGTGAAATGATGGGTCATCAGATCCATAGTGGCCTGAACCAGCACATTGGTCACAAAACGGCCATCCAGTTTTTCCAGATCGATTCCCCTGGCATCCACCGTCACCAGGAAACCATCATCCTGCCATTCAATATCCTGAATGGTCCACTGTTTGATGGTGCGTTCCATGAGGGTGTCGGCCAGCCGGGTGGAAGCTTCCATGGATTCATCCAGGCCGCCGTACTTCTCCAGATTCTCATACAGCGTCTGATAGATCATGAAGATCCCGTCCTCTTCTTCAATGGAGGCATCCTCTTTTTTCTGAAGAGATGTATTGAAATCTTCTGCAATCTGGCCGGCTGCCTGTGAAACACGCCACAGAAACAGGCCGAGAAAAAGGCAGGTCACGCCAAGCAGAGTGCATAAGAAGATAATGAGAGCTTTTTTCCAGTTTTTCATATTGTTTCCCTTTCCGGTTCTTCTTTTCGTTTTTCTGTTCTCATTTTATGCTGAGAACTCCAGTGAATCAGCCATAAAAAAATCCGGACTGGTCATGCCCGAATGGAAATAAAAAAAGCGGAAATTTTCCGCTGCGTTTTCTAATGGAGCAGGTGATGAGAATCGAACTCACGTAGTCAGCTTGGAAGGCTGAAGTT
>Belle_p2__coassemble_1330_pt1 | contig 41766 bp, 26 predicted proteins | sample Belle_p2__metabat2_low_PE_004 | metagenome-assembled genome bin Belle_p2 | reverse complement strand
GAAACAACGACTCTGAAAATGAATTTGTGAAAAGTCTCATGAATTATTCAGGTTTCTCTTAACAGTTCCCTAACGTGATGATCAATTTTTTCAGTTATTTTCCTAAAGAATTCCAGATCTGCCGGTTTTCTCTGAAGATCCGGAAGTTCTTCACAGTTTCTGCAGAAATCTTCCGATAAGCTGCAGCCTGGATTCATCCTGAAGAACTCCTCAGTCTGTTTTTTCTGTCCTGCTCCGGGGAGCAGCCCGGTATCAGAGCGGGAAGCACCAGCTCAAAAGCACAGCCCTCTTCTGCCGGGACATGGAGTTCTGCCGTTTTCTGCAGGGTCAGCCTGACAAAATCGCCGGCTCTTTCTGCGGCTTTGACCAGATCTTCATTCTGCATCAGGCTTCCCGTCAGGACTGAAGCAAAGAGGTCTCCTGTTCCAGAGCGCATGGCGGCTGTCTTTACCGAGCGGATCCAGACAGGCTTCTTTCCCTTTTCAAAAACCAGATCCAGAACATGGTGTTCTTCTTCAATGCCGGAAATAACCGCTTTGTCCGGTCCCAGACCGGTGAGCTTTTCAGCCATCCTTTCGATTTCTGCAGGTGAGAAGTCCTTTTTCCAGGGAAGATCACACAGCAGGCAGGCTTCAGTCAGATTGGGCAGAATCACATCGGCTCTGCTGCAGAGTTCTCTCATTCCCCTGACCTGTTTTTCTGTGCAGGAAGAATACAGCTTTCCGCCATCGCCCAGCACCGGATCCACCACGGTCAGGGTGTTCTTCTTCTGAAACAGATCGAAGAAATGAAGCACTTCCCTGACCTGGCCTGCAGAACCAAGAAAGCCAGTGAGAATGGCATCACACTCCACACGCTGCTTTTTCCACTCCTCCATCCAGGGTCTCATCTGTTCATCCAGGGAATGCAGAAAATAAGAATTGTAGCCTGTGTGGTTGGAGAGAACAGCGGTAGGCAGAAGCAGGCACTCAAAGCCCATGACCGATAGCACCGGCAGTTCCACACTCAGCGAACAGCGTCCAAGACCGGATAAATCATTGATCAGTACAACCTTTTTCTGCTGCATAAAGACCTTCCTTTCCTGATGCGAATCCGGTTAAACAATAGCAGAGCAGCAAATCCCACCTGGATTGTTGCTCATTTTTTTATTCAGGCTAGCTGAATACAAGTTATCTAACTAACCGAGTCAGTTAGATAAGAGCTATCTATCTACCCTGATTAGTTAGATAAGGGTTATCTATCCATTAATTTCAGTTAGATGCACCATATCTAACTAACTAATATTGTTAGATAGCGCATATCTAACTAACTAACTCAGTTAGATATGTGCTATCTATCTGTCTTAGGTAGTTAGATAAGAGTTATCTATCTGATTGAGTCAGTTAGATAGCGTCTATCTAACTGACATGATGAACTGATATAATCAGCTCATGACAACAGAACATTTTGAAAAGGTATCCGAAGCCGAATCTTCCTGTCTGGAATACAAAGAAAACACTCGCTCAAAAACATACTTAAAGACGGTCAGTGCGTTCGCAAATTATCAGAATGGAACAATCAGGTTCGGAATCAAAGACGATAAAACGATCTTAGGAATTCCTGATCCGGAGCAGGCTGCTCTGAATATTGAAAATCAGATTAACGATAATATCAGGCCTCAGCCAAAATATTCAGTTTCCTTTGATCCTGAAACGGGAGTAATTTCCGTTGATGTAAAAAAGGGGCCATATACCCCTTACAGATATGACGGGAAGGCGTACAGGCGAAACGGCACCTCTACCATCGAGGTTGATGGTTATGAACTGGACAAACTGATTCTGGATGGCAGGAATTTTGAATTCTGCGATCTGCCCGCAAAAAACCAGAATCTGACATTTGATGCCTTTTCTGCTGTCTGGAAAAAGAATTTTTCCCTGGTTATCAGCAAAGATCTTCTTGCCACTCTGGGTTCTTATGGAGAAGAGGAAGGCTATACAGTAACTGCAGAACTGCTGTCAGATCAGAACAGTTTCCCCGGGATTTCAGTTGTGAAATTTGGTCAGTCCATCAACCAGATTGAAGTCCGAAATCTGTTTGAAAATGAATCCATCCTTTCTGTCAGCCAGAAAGCTCTGGATCTGATTTTATCCCTGCTCTCCTATGAAGAAATCACCGGTATTCTCCGGGTCATGAAATCAAAAGTACCCGAAGTAGCCGTCCGGGAAACCTTAATCAACGCGATCATCCATCGTGACTGGAATATTCCCTCGCCTGTTCAGGTCGAAATCCACTCTGACAGACTCACCATTCTTTCACCCGGCGGTCTTCCGAAATCAATGACCGAAAAGGAATATCTGTGTTCGAACCGGTCAGTTCCCAGAAATACGCAGCTTACCATTGTTTTTCTGCGGCTTTCATTGATTGAAAGGCTTGGGACAGGTCTGCGAAGAGTCAAAGACGCCTATGCATCCGACCAGGTGAAACCCGTCTTTACGATATATCCAAATTCAGTCTGTGTTGAGCTGCCATTTACCAACCTGTCTCTTTCTGCAGGATCTGACAGGAAACAGATACTGGAAATTCTGAAGCAGTCCGGTCCCTGCAGGAGAAAGGAAATTCAGAACCGGACCGGTTTTTCCCAGACAAAAACCATCAGTCTGCTTAAGAGCCTTATCGAAGAAAGGTGTATTGAAAAAATTGGCTCTGGTCCTTCAACCGCGTATCAACTGCTTTAACTGTTTTCCCAAAAAGGGCAGAAGGCTGCCGTACTCCTGATGAACAATGCGGCAATTCATCTGCATCCTGAACCATACAGAATAAAGGACTGCTTCCGATTCACCTGAATCAGCCGCAGTCCTTTATGTTTTTCCGATTGATAACAGATTTTGCTCTGACTGCCGCTGTCTGTACAGCTTCAGTCGGGGATTTTTTAAAGCCAGGGTTAAGCAGTCATAGCGCCATCAACAGGCAGGATGGCGCCGGTGATGTAGCTGGCATCATCAGAAGCCAGGAAGACGAAGGCTTTGGCGATATCTTCCGGTTCGCCGATTCTCTTTAAGGGAATAGCCTGGATCATGGGCTGAATCACCTGGTCAGGCAGAGCCTTTACCATATCGGTCATGGTGATGCCGGGAGCTACCGCATTAACGCGGATGCCATATTTGCCCAGCTCTCTGGCCAGGGAAATGGTCATGCCGTTCACCGCAAACTTGGAAGTCGGATATGCCACACCGGAAGGCTGGCCGTTTTTGGAAACCATGCTGGAGGTGGTCAGGATTACCCCATGGCCCTGCTCCTTCATGATCATGGCAGCAGCCTGGCTGCAGACATAGGGAGCGATGACGTTCAGGTTCATGACTTTTGTGAACAGTGCCTCATTGTAGTTCAGGAAGGGAGTGGATTCAGAAATGCCGGCATTGTTGACCAGAACATCGATGGATCCGTATTTTTCCTTGATTTCCGCAAAGTCCTTGCGGATGGCTTCTTCATCGGTCAGGCTGGTCCATCTGCCTTTTGCCATGGGGTTGTTCAGTTCAGCCAGTGCCTTGGATACGGTTGCTTCTCTGGAACCATACAGAACGACACGGTAGCCTTCCTGCAGGAAAGCCTTAACGGTTGCCAGACCAATGCCTCTGGTTCCGCCGGTGATGACACATACTTTTTCAGACATAATTTCCTCCTGAAATCAGGAACGATTCCCTGATTGCTTATTTGAGAATATTGTAAGTGTTCTTTCTCATTTATTAAACCGAATTGTTTGGATCCTCTTCATCCTTTATTTTAACAGTGTTTATCCAGTCTGCCCTTCTTCCACTTTCTGCCTTTCAGATGGTTTTCGGATTTTTCAGTCATTTTAAATCTCTGAACTCCTGTTTTCTTTGGCTGCAACTGTCAGTTGGCACATTTCCCACCAGTGCTTTCTGTTTCAAACTGTCTGCTTCCGATAGAATGCAGACAAATGGAGGAACTTTTATGATACTTGCTGACAAAATCATCATGCTGCGAAAGAAGAACGGCTGGTCCCAGGAAGACCTGGCCGGCAGGCTCAATGTTTCCAGGCAGGCCGTAGCCAAATGGGAAAGCGCCCAGTCTGTTCCTTCTCTGGAAAAAATTCTGCAGCTTTCCGAACTCTTTGAAGTCACTACGGATTATCTGCTCAAGGATGACGCTGAACAAATCAACTGGGCACCTGCACAGGATTCCCTTTGCAGCGTCGATATGGAACGGGCCCATGAATTTCTGCGCGTCAATAAATCTTCTGCACTCCCCGTTGCAGCAGGAGTGACCCTCTGCATTCTCTCACCAGCTCCCTTGATCTTTCTTGGAGCAGCCTCGGGATTTCACGTTCTGTCTCTGAGAGATGAAGCTGCTGCAGGTTTTGGAATCATTGTTTTGTTGATGATGGTTGCTGCAGCAGTGGGACTGTTTATCTGGACAGATCAGAAGCAGAAACCTTGGAAATTTCTGGAAGAAGGAAATTTTGGACTGGGATACGGGGTAAAGGGGATGGTTCTTCAGCAGAAAAATCAGTTCAGCTCCAGAAAAACGCATTTGATTATTGCGGGAGTCCTGCTTTGCATTCTCTCTCCTGTTCCTGTTTTTCTGAGTCTCTTTTTGGGAGAAACCTTTCTTTCTGCCTGCATGGTGGATGTGCTCCTATTGTTGGTGGCCTGCGGGGTGTTTTTGCTGGTGTATGCAGACATTATTTCCTCCGGGTTTGACAAGCTGCTTCGGGAAGAAGATTACTCCCCTGAAAACCGCAGGCAGGATAAAATCATGACTCCAGTAGCTTCCATTTACTGGATTCTTGCCACAGTCATTTATCTGGGCTGGAGTCTGCCCACCAAAGACTGGGAACATACCTGGATTGTCTGGCCCATTGCCGGGGTTCTGTTTGCGGCTGTAGCCTGTATCGTAAACACCATCAGTCAGCGGACGAACAACGATTCTCAACAATAATTCAGCTGATCAAACTGCTTATCCAAAGTTTCCGGAAGGAGTCTCTCCTTCCGGTTTTCTTTTCTTCATTCCGGTATCATGTTTTCAGAACACAAGCCTTGCATCCTCTTCTCTGGCTTCAGGCTGAACCATTGAACGCGAAGAAAGAAGGAATTCATATGAATGAAGTTCTCGTTTTAAGACCCTATCAGCCGGAGGACTGCTCCAAACTGATCCGGCTTTTTAAAGACACCGTACACACGATCAATTCTGCAGACTGCACTCCAGAACAGATCGAAGCATGGGCTGGCAATGCCGATCCAGAGCGATGGAACCAGTCCTTGCTGGACCACCTGACTTTGATCGCCGAAAAAAGCGGAGAGATCGTCGGCTTTGCGGATCTCAATCAAAAACAAAACCTGCTGGACCGTCTTTATATAGCGGCAGACCATCAGAAAGAAGGGATCGCTTCAGCGCTTTGCGATGCACTGGAATCTCGCTGCAAAGGTTCCTTTCTGCAGACAGAAGCTTCCATTACCGCCAGACCCTTCTTTGAAAAGCGGGGATATCAGGTTCTTCAGGAACAGCAGGCCTGCCGCAAAGGTGTTCTTCTGAAAAACTTCCGGATGGAAAAGCGTCTGTCCTAATCCTCATCCATTGCTCCATATAAAAAGCCGGTTCTTCAAAGCACTCGAAGAGCCAGCTTCTTTTTTGAATATTCCAAAGCTGAAACAATCAGCAATGCATCCCTTTCCGGTAGTTTTAGCCGTTTTCCTTTTTCGTGGGGTTCATTCCGACTTTCCTGAGATTTATCATGAGAAATCTTAGGATTAGCTCAGGGTTCTCAGGTTTTTGCTCAGTCTTCCGGACTGTCCTGGTTGGAATTTGGTATTTATTTGCTGAAGGTGCAGTCTGGTTAGATCAAGATTCCTTTCATGTGATCCATTTCATGCTGGATCACACCAGCCTGCATGCTTGTGAAGATCTTTTTCTGTTTCTTCCAGTTTTTATCCCGGTACTCCACCTCAATCCTCATAAAGCGGTTTGCTTTTTTGAATCCAGAATGACTGAGACAGCCTTCCTGGGTTTCAACCAGTTCTTTTCCATCCAGAATCTTGGGATTGCACATGACCAATGGGTCATTTCCTCTGCGAACCACCAGAATGCAGACATTCTCTCCGATAATATCTGCTGCAAGTCCAAGACACTCTTCATGAGCGTTCAGGGTATCGATCATATCCTTAACCAGCCTGAGATCCTTTTTAACAGCCGGTCTGGATGGTTCCTGCAAAACATCAATATCTTTACAAACTTCTCTAACCATATGACTCTCTCCATTTTCGAACTGAGTGAAGGAGTATTCCTGATCACTCTTCTGATTTCCAGTCTATTGGAAAAGTCATTTTCCTGCCATTGAGACGAAACACTTCCCAAAAAAGTTGAACTGCAAATTCAGAGGATAAATACTTTGCTTCTCTTCTGAAAGATGGCCTATTGTTCCGGTTCCCGTTTCTTTCGTGAGACAGCCCCTTCAGGACAAGACCTAAACCATGTCTATGGTGCTGAAGAGAGTCTCCAGGGAACCGAACTGTTAACGGTTGTTTCGCCCAAACTGTTAACCGATGTTTCACCCAGATTGTTGTCACGTATCTCACCGCAAAACCTCAATCGGCACTGGAACATTCCAGGCTTGAATAAACAAAGGGAGGTTAAATATGAAGCCGGACATCTCAAAAGCTATCGAGCTCATGAATGAATCTCTAGAAGCCCGGCGACTTGAGGAACTGGAAGAGCCCGGACGGATTCACGCCGGGGATACCCATCTTCTGAACTGTCTCTCTCGTGATGACCTTGATCAGGGATCCATGCGCCGGCTCAGAGAGTTAACAGCCGCGCATTGTCCGGATCAAAATCTGGACGCTCTTTCTGATGAAGAATTTCTGATCCACATTGGAGCAACAGGAAGAAACCCAAATGACAGCTCTTTTCACCTCACTGCTGAAATCGTTCTGTTAGCCGGCAGGACAACTGTCATTCATGAGCTGTTTCCTCAGTTTCATATGGACTATTTTGAGCATCACAAAAAAGCCAGCATCTGCGATAATCCTGGCTGCTGTGATTACAGAATTTCCGATGATGACTTTCTTGGCGGAGAAGGTAAACCTGCTCACCTTCTATGAAAAAGCCATGAACCGTATGTCCGTCTTCTGCATGAATCCTTTCAGCAGGATGGAATCATTTACCAGCATTCTGATGACGAAATCTTAACACTGCTCTAAGAGAAGCTCTGGTCAATACACTGGTTCATACGGATTATGGAGAGTTCCTCATCTAAATAAAGATCCAAGCCTATCCTGACCATATTATCTTTTCCAATCCGGGAGAGATGCTGGCCAGTGAGAAGGACTTTTTCACAAACAAAATTTCTGTTGTCAGAAACGAATTGCTGATGTCTCTGTTCAAAAGCATCGGAACAGCCAGACAGCAGGGTATTGGAGGCTGTGAGATTTATGAAGCAGCCCTACAGCAGAACCGAATCAAGCCCTCTCACGGCTCTTTGAGTACGACACCTCACTGGTGATCTGGACAAACACCATTTTGGATGCCGGCCGCACTCTCTCCAAACAGGAAAAGACTCACCTGAAGTTTTATCCAATGAACCGGGCGGTCTGTCCTTTTCATAGCTGCAGAATCAAACTGCTTTATCGGAATATCACATCCGCAAAGCCCTCAAAACCTTATCTGAAAAAGGCTCTGTGGAAAAACAGGGCGTCAGCTGCAGTACGAAATACCTTTTCATCAAACGTTAAAGCAGCTTTCCCGGCTTCTTCTTTCCGTTTTTCTGAGAAACAGAAGCTATTCCTGAGAATATTTTTCTAATCATGAGATGTTTCAGCCTAATCCTGAGAATTCTCATGAAAAATCTAAGGATTAGCTCAGGAAAAGTCAGAGAACCGAAAGCCTCTATAACCTCTGTTCTTTCTGCTTCACGAAACAGGCAGATCTGCCTTCTGTTTTGGGTTTGTCGTTCGCAGACTGAATCAGCATATCGTTATTTATTCATCGTGACTTTTATTAGTCGTTATCAGGCTTACTTATCTGTAACGAAATTAGATAATTTCAAGAATTTGAAGAATCAAGATATCCTGCTTACCTAAAGGATATTTTCATTCTTTTCAGATAGTCCCGAAATGGATTAACCGCATTTCATTAGTCCTTTTTCAAGGTTTGATCAATTAAAGAAAATTGGACCTAAGAGAAAAAGGGGCCTAAGCGGATCTTCATTCATCCGTTTTGGTCCCTTTTGAAGGTCTTCAAAGCTTTTGCCTTTTCGATAATGCTGCTTCACAGACAGACTCGTTCCTTGAAAAGCTGAGACTTTCAGTTCCTGCCAGCATCTAGTCCATGAAATACTTCTTCGTGCAGTATCTGTAGTCCACATCCTGTCCGGATTTTTTTGCTGCCGCAAAGATTTTGGAAGCAAACAGCAGATCAAGCACCGCAATGCCGTAGTTGTAGACCATGATCCGCTCCTCATTGCTGACTCTTCCTTCTGCTCTATGGTTCATAACATCTGTGGTGGTCTGCAGCTTGTCCTTGAACTGGTCGAAATATTTAAATCCGGAAATCTGTCTTTCATCGTCTGTATAGAACTTATCAAAGAAGAGATCACAGTTCTGGAATCCTCTGGTCATGATAGGAACCACAGTGACGCCTTTTTTGAAAGCTTCATCAGGTGCAAACAAACCATCATAAGCGGTCATGGCAGAAACAATCGTATCTGTATCCCGGACCAGATCTTCATAGGAATCCACCAGTTCAAACTCTAGGTTGTCATATTTTTTCAACCGCTTCATCAACCGCTCTTCCTGTCCTTTATGCTTCAGAAGCTTCACTTTCAGGTGATCATTCTTATGCGCCGCAAAATAGATATCCGCAAAGACAGCCATGATGTTGCCAAGCCCCATGAGGCCGACAGTCTTTGTTCCCTTTCTTTCATACTGAAGAGCAGACATGGCTCCGGCAGCTCCGGTTCTCAAGGTAGTAATGAATTCTGCATCCATTAAAGCCTGCAGAATGCCGGTATCGGCTTCATAGATCATCATATCGCCCATCATGACGGAGCGCTCTTCTCCTCTTTTAATGGAATGGCGTCCGATCATCTTTACAATGGCGGTGTTCTCCTGCTCATTGAGGCAGGGCATTACATTGAAATAGTCTCCGTCATCCTGAGAAAGTCTGGGTTTGGGAGGCATCTGGTAATCATCTTTGTTCTTATAGGCCTCTTTTGTCCATCCTAGAAGTTCCAGGGGATCAGTCTGACTATAAAGGCTTTTTACCGTATCAAAATCAAGAATTTTTAACATGTCATATTCCTTTTCTATGTGTAAACGGGAAAGAATTCCGCCTCTGACAAACAGAACTCTCATTTCAGCTGCTGAATCCTGATTGCAGGATCTGCAGTTCTCTGTAAACAAATATAAGCCGCAAGGACTGAAAAGCAAAAGCAGGCCTTTCGGCTTTGGTTTGTCGAAGAGGGGGTTGCATGCTGTCTCCAGTCCTGCATTCGTCTGGATCTGCGCAAAGCTGTCTCTTTGGTAAAACACTCTTCCAATATCGTTTGCGATCACCGCACTCAGTGCCTAAGCAACAGGAGAAAAATCCGATCAACAAGAACGACAAAAGCCATCAGCCGTGAGTTTCTTCCCACTGCCGATGGCTTTCTAATATAGCTTTACTGGATTTACAGCTTATTCAAACTCAATGGTTCCAGGCGGCTTGGAGGTAATGTCATACACTACGCGGTTTACGTGAGGAACTTCATTGATGATGCGGTCACTCACTCTGCCCAGAACGTCATAGGGGATTCTGGCCCAGTCAGCAGTCATGCCGTCAATGGAAGTCACAGCACGAATGGCTACCGCATAGTCATAGGTTCTCTGGTCACCCATAACACCAACGGATTTCATGTTGGTCAGGGCTGTAAAGTACTGCCAGATATCCTTTTCCAGACCGGCCTTTGCGATTTCTTCTCTTAAGATCGCATCGGATTCACGAACGATTTCCAGTTTATCTTCGGTGATGTCACCAAGGATGCGGATGCCCAGTCCGGGTCCGGGGAACGGCTGTCTCCATACCATTTCATGAGGCAGGCCCAGTTCTTCGCCCAGAGCTCTGACTTCATCCTTGAACAGGGTATTCAGAGGTTCAATGAGTTTGAACTGCATATCTTCCGGCAGACCTTTTACGTTGTGATGAGACTTGATGGTCTGAGCGGAATTGGTGCCGGATTCGATAACGTCAGTATACAGAGTTCCCTGTGCCAGCCATTTGATGTTGTCTCCGGCTGCCAGTTTCTGCGCTTCGTCATCAAAGGTATAAACGAATTCGTTTCCGATGATTTTGCGCTTCTTTTCCGGATCGGAAACACCTTTCAGCTTGCTGAGGAAGCGGTCCTTGGCATCAATCTTGATCAGGTTGATGTTCATGTTCTTGCCGAATGTTTCCATAACGGAATCCGCTTCACCCTTGCGCAGCAGTCCATGGTCAATGAACATGGCTACCAGCTGATCGCCGATGGCTTCGTGCAGCAGAGCGGCTACAACGGAGGAGTCAACACCGCCGGAAAGGCCTAAAAGCACTTTGTCATCGCCGACTTTTTCCTTGATCAGCTTCTTCTGCACTTCAATGAAGTCATGCATGGACCAGTTGTTCTTAGCATGGCAGACATTGAAGACGAAGTTTCTCAGGATGTCATTGCCGTATTCGGAATGACGTACTTCGGGATGGAACTGCAGGGTGTAAATATTCTTTTCAAAGTTTGCTGCGGCTGCGTAGGGGCAGGTATCGCTTTTGGCGATGACCTCGTAACCAGGAGCCAGACGGGAAACCTGATCACCGTGGGACATCCAGACGGTTTCCTTTCTGGGAAGACCTTCAAACAGAAGGTTCTCTCTGACCACATCAATAACGGTTCTTCCGTATTCTTTTTTATCGGAAGCGGATACCTGACCGCCGTTGTCTTCCATGATCATCTGCATGCCGTAGCAGATTCCCAGGATGGGCAGTCCGCTGGTATAGATTGCCGGATCGCACTTGGGTGCGTCCTTGGCATAAACAGAGTTTGGACCGCCGGAGAAGACGATTCCTTTTACATCTCCCATATCGAGAATTTCTTTCAGAGTCATAGTATGGGGATGAAGTTCTGAATAAACGCCGAACTCACGGATTCTTCGGGCAATCAGCTGATTGTACTGAGAGCCGAAGTCCAGAACGACAATTTTATCTGCCATATATTCCTGATACCTCTCATTCTTCTGTTTTTTCATTTTAGCATACCAGAGGCGTCAATCTTTCTGAACTATGTGGGAACTCATTCTTCGATAATAGAATGTTTAAGTCTGATCCGTTTTGAAAGCTTTCAGATGATTCTCTTAAATATTTCCCAATCCGTTTGAAATGCATTCGTTTCAGCTGCACCTCATTTTCTTCCCTGGGCCTTTGGCTGAGTCGCTACTGCTTTAGGATGTCTAGGTCTTTCTCGGACATCTCTTAATCTCTCCATTTGTCTTATCGGTTTTCTTCTGATAGGAACTTTATGATGTGGCCGCTGCTTTCGTTTAAATGCGAGGAGATCTTCGTTAAACCGAGCTTTGTTTCTCTCTGCGGTATTCATCAATCGTGTTCTCAAGTGTCTCTTTCTTAAATAAATTGGAATACGTCTGATCCAGACTTGGTTCTTGGATGTTTTAGGAGGTAATGCGTCCACCCCTATCGGAACAGGCAAAGCGTCTTGTTTCAGACTGTGTTTCTTTTTCCGTTTATTCCGCATCCACCACAAGAGCAGAATAAGCGGTAGAATCAGAAACCAGGCATAACCGTTTTTAACGAGCTTTTCAATCAGATTTTCCTGGTTTTCAAGTTGCTCTTCATACGGAATTCTGTGTCCTCGAACTAGCAAGCGATGGGTATTAACTCCATAGGGATAACAGGTATAAAGAGTAACCAGATCTTCTCCAGGCTGAATATACATGGGCTCTAAATTGTCCGGATCGACAATCTGACGCTGATCCACTTCATAAGCCAAAACACGATCCAAAACTTTAATATAAAACTGATCACCAGTAGTCAGCTGGTCAAGATCAGTAAAGAGCTTGGCACGCACCAACCCGGTGTGGGCTGTCAAAACAGTATGTGTGTCTGGGCCTCCGGTTGGAAGAGAAGAGCCCATCCAGAAACCAGCACCAGACTGTAGCTGCTTTTCATCAGTCCCATAATAGATTGGAATATTTACTCCGATTTTAGGAATAACAATTGTCCCGATCATTCCAGTTCCCATGGGATTCAGCAAAGTTTCAACGTACTCCCTTTCTTCCGGACTGATCGTTAATTGGAGATCACGACCGGCAAGATATCGGTTATACTCTTCAGCAAGTCTCCAATATTCATCAAAATTCTCTTCGACCCCTTCCAGTGCCACATTATACTGATCAATGTTTTGGCTCAGCTGATAATTCACAACCCAGTCACTGATTGTTGGATAAGCTATAACCCCAACTCCAGATAACATGATTAAAAGGGCGAAGATCAGATTAAACTGTTTTTTTTTCTTTTTCTTCTTTTGGGTCATGCAACCTCTTTTCATAAAATCCGCATAAGCGTGAAATATAAGAAAAGGCGGAGGCAGAACGAAACTGCGTCTGCCAGCCGCCTTAGTTTTCAATTCAATTTAAATCTGTAACAAATCCTGCTTCGCAGCTGAACTTATTCAGCTTCAGCCTCACGCTTTCTGGAAATCATATAATAGGCAGCGCCTGCCAGAAGCAGAGCTCCACCACCGATGGTGAACATCATCGTTCCACTTCCACCAGTATGAACTTCAGGAGCATTGGCAAACTGGGTATTTATATAATATGTTTCGTCATCTTTCTCCTTGTTTACTGTAATTCTCAGAGCTTTTTCAGACTTGACATATCCAGCAGGAGCCTTGGTTTCTACAAGTTCATATTCTCCTTCTTTGAGTCCTTTGAATACTAAATAACCATCAGCTCCAGATACAACTCCGACCTGAACTTCTGTCTTTTCTTCGCCATCTACATAGTAGAGAGTGAATTCTGCACCAGCCAGACCTTCGTTTGTTGTCTGGTCATATTTGAGGACTTTAACACCGAATGTATCTACCTCTACTTCATCAGGATTGGTTTCTTTGCCGTTGTATTGAACCCACGCAGTATTGTACATCTTTCCAGGAACAACATTGTTCTGGTCTTTAACCATGGCACTGTATGTCAATACGATAGGAGCAACACCAAATTCTTCATAAGTGAAATACTCATTTCTGAAGAGTTCCACCAGATCGAAAGTCACTTTGATCTGATTATGTCCGGCATATTTACCTTCTGTAACTGGGGTGACCGTAATTCCATCAGCCGGAACAACATACTCTTTATTGTTAACCATAAGCTTGATAGAATCTTCAATCAGTGTCAGCTCGGGATCGAGATTATCGACAAAAGTAAATGTATAGGTTCCAGTAGTATCAAACTGAGCTACAACATCATCTGGAGCAATTCCTGGATCCAGAGGTTCTTTGGGAGTAATCACTTCACGGAGATCATCACCGACATGGGATGTCAGAGTAAAGTCAACACGACCGCTGGCATCAACTGTAGCGTAATCACCAGGATTCTTTTCCTCGTCGATGATAATCTTGTCACCATCTGTGATTTTCTTTACCAGATCAGGTTCGGAGATCTTTTCTTCGACAGTTACCCCATCTGCAACCAGAGTGAAGTACAGACTGGAGTAGAAGTCGTGAATGCTGTAGGCATTGGCTGCTCCTCCAACCAGTGTTCTTGTCAGGGTAAAGCCGTCTTCGGCAAACATATTCTGGTTGAGCATGGAATTCAGAGTCTGATAATGAGCAGAAGTCTTATCATCATATTCAGCAATTCCCGCATTTCCCAGAAGTACAAGATCATGATAGGCGTGGTAATGACTGAATCTGTTCACTTCCACGTTGGTTTCACGCTGGTCGATCTCTTTCTCCGAGTCAAGAGTGTGAGTGTCAGGATTTACACGATTTTCGTTTTGAACCCAGCTGCCATCAGGAGCCCAGAAAGAAGAATCATTGAAAATTGCGCGGCGATAGGCAAGATTGGTTTCTTCTAATGTTGAAGCTTTGGGGGCATCTCCTTTTAAGAATGTATCGTTATAGTAATCCAGATAATAATCATCCAGATATTCGACACAAACCTTTGCAGGGTCTGTTTCATCAGCGCCATAGTTTTTCTCTTTCAGTCTGGCACCAATCACTTCATCGGCGAGCTGGGTAATTTCATTTTCAATTCCCAGATCACGCAATGCAATATTGTAATTTCGATAAACCAGTTCTGTTTCTTGTTCAAAATTCAGAGGAGGAACATAGGTTTGAACACTGTCATTGACATAATGATAGGTTCTTCCAGAGTTGTTAACGACTTTGACATTAACCTCTGTGTTCTGCCCTGGATAGTTGAATCCGTCTTCAACATTGTCATAGGGGTTGATCCGGATGATATCTCCCTTAAAGTCCTCCGGAATCGTAATCACTACATTGCGATTGATATCATGTGGATCACTTGGATCCATAGGCGTCGATTCGTTTATGATCCCTTCAGTAGTCTTGTAATAGTCGCCAGTATCTTCTGCAAACATCTGCAGGCTGGTGCCTGACAGCATAGACAGAGAAAGACCAGCTGCTATCATACTTTTGATAAACTTTTTCATAACTTCTCCTTTTTTCTCTTCTAAAACAGCTGAATGAATTTTTCTGAGTGTGTTTGTGACCTGCTACATCTTTTCCATTGTTTCTCAATATTCTCCATTTCTGTTCACTTTCCTGATCAAAATCCAGAATCAGAACAGATGGTAATGAAACTGTCATTAATTTTTAAAGCGAAAGATGGCTGGCAGAGTCACATTATCCCTCCCTCCTCACTGCTTTCCGTTGAAACCTGCGTAGACAAAGCTGGGGGCTCTGCAAAAGTTGAACGCAGAAAGCTTTTCTTAATCGTTATTATAATTCTGTTTACCAATTAAACAAGATACATGTAGATGCATAAATCCAAAAATAAATGATAAAATGCAACATTTATTTTCAATAATTTATCTTCGGGCAATATTTGTACGATTTTTCGTCAAAACCTGCTCATTTGTCATAGTTAAAATTCATCAAAAACTTTCACGCCCTTATTTCTTCAAAATAAACACCTGTTAGAGCATCGTTAGAGACTGCAATACGCTTATGCCCAAATTACGCTGAAACACTTTTCGGATTTTGGTTGAGCCAAATCATACAGACTTGAAAAGCAGAAATCCTGTCTGCAGAATTCGTTTCTGTTTTAAAAGTGATGGATGTATCATCCCTGCAGCTGGCCGGATTCTGCCGTTTTTCACAGGACAGGCTGGAATAACAATTGAAATGAGCGGATTCAGCCTCCGATCCCTCTCCTGATTTGGGGAAGGTTGACGGTCTCCTTTTCTTGAATTACCCTTATATCAACAATAGTCATTGACAAATTGATCAATACTTGCTTGTAGACAGATACGATCATCCTGTTCATCCGTTTTTCTTGTGCAGCCGGCTGCTCAATTGCATCAAAACGATCATTATTTCCGAATTACCTTGTCCAGCAAAACGATTGGATAGAAAACATGGTGTCAGGATATCCTCGAGAAAAAACGCAGCCTGAGAATGCACTGTCCGGCACACCGAAACGGGTGGATCAACTGATCAAAGAAAGGAGAAATGATGCATACCGGTAAATTATTTTCAAAGCAGTCCCTGAAATATCTGACTCAGATGCTGATCCTGGCCATGTTCTGCACCTTTTTTGCCAGTCCGTACACTTTGCCCGTTCGAGCCGAATCGGACGCCTCCCTGTCTTTTTCTCATGATCATCCACAGGCTCAGATCCATCTTTATCATGTTGCTCATGGATCTCTCGATGAAGGCTATACGGTGCATGAACGCTTTGCCCCCGCAAACCCTTCTTTTATCGAAGATGATCCTTCCCATATGAGACAGACAGCCAAGTCCCTTTACGGCTATATTTCTGATAACAGTCTGGAACCGGATTTTGTCTGCCCGCTGGATGACAGCGGAGCTGCATCCATCCATGGACTGGAAACAGGAATGTATCTGGTCACCAGTCCAGAATATTCACATGAAGAGGCCACTTACATCATTAATCCAACTCTGGTTCATGCCGAGGAAGGAATCAATCCGGGAATCAGGCTGAAACCGATGATGCTGATGGAGGAAATCCCATTTGAGCTCAGAATCAACAAGCTCTGGCAAGACGAAGATGGTGCTGAAACAGAGCCCGCAGCGAGTTCTATTTCCCTGGATCTTTTGAAAAACGGCGAACTGTATACTTCTCTGGTTCTCGGTGAGCAGAACCAATGGACAGCGGAATGTGCGATCGATGATCCAGATGCACTCTGGTCCGTCAGGGAAACAACTAGCATCGAAGGCTTTGAATCACGTCAAAAACAGAGCCGTTCCGAAACCGAGATTGAAATCACACTGATCAACCAGAAAAAGCAAAAAGAACCGGAGCATCCCATTCCACCTGATCCCGGCAAAGATCCTGATCCTGGAAAAGATCCAGAACCAGAAAATCCCAATGATTCACCATTCAAGAACAATCCACTCAATACTGCAGCCCAGATGAAATGGAATGTTCCTGCTTTCGGTATGGCTGCAGCCCTGCTGGTGGGATTCCTAACCAGACGAAGAAGAGAAAAACAATGTCCAAAACGGAAGAAATAAGACTTACCTGCTGGCCCACACCGCTTTCTGCCAAGCACAGGAAGACTGCTCATTCCATTCCCACTCCCATATAAATCTGTCCTTTTCAGCGCCTGTCAGATCAAGTTTTCTGACAGGCTTTTCTGCGTTTGATTCCGTTTTTCAGATCTGCTGCCAGACATAAAAAGGCGTTCTGCCTTCTATGTTTTGCACACAGGGCAGAACGCCTTGATTTCTGGTTTATGGAAAGACCGGTTTCTTCGTTTTCATTTCGGAATGCCGGATCGCTCAGTCTTGGGATGCAGCTTTCCAGGATGAAACATCAGATTCCAGATTTCTTCTCCATTTTATTTTTTGCGTTTTTTGCTGACAACGAGACCAGCCAGAGCAGATCCGGCGGCAATCAGGCCAAGCCATCCGGCATGCAGGGAAGCAGCAGTCTTCACACTCTTGGCGGTGGTGTCCTTCTTGTCGGCAGAAGGTTTGGCAGAAGATTCGGTGTTCTTGTTGTCTTCTGCGGGTTTTGTCTGAGAATCAGCCGGTTTTTCAGCATCCGGTTTCTTCTGATCTTCCTTCTTGTCGCCATCAGGAGTCTTCAGCAGTTCCTGAACTTCTGTCTTGTTGACCTTGTCGAGCAGTTCTTTAGCCTTGCCTTCATCCAGAGCAGGATCAGCCAGAGCCTTGTCGATTTCGATCTTCATGCCTCTGAGCAGGTTGGCAGAAGCAGGAGAATACAGATCCAGATTGAGTGCTGCGACCTGAACGCTGAAGTTCTGCAGTTCCTTCAGAACGGATTCATCAGGACGTCTTCTCAGAGCCATGTAAGCATTGTTCAGCGCAGTGGTGGCATTGTCCACGTCTTCCTGGCTTGTCGGGTTGGCAGCCATGGAGCGGGCAGCTTCCAGAGCAGACGTGAAGGCTTCCTTGGTGCCTTCCACATCGGCATAGTCTTCCAGGTTGATGGATCCAACTTCGGAAATCAGCCATTTCAGTAGATCGGTGTTGATGACTTCAACAGGCAGAGCGTCTTTTGCGGAAGCCAGATCCTGATAAGCCTGATCAATTCTTTCCTGCAGAGCTGTTTCATCATTCAGAACGCTCTTGGCATTGTCCAGAGCCTTGATGAATGCGTCTTTAGCATCGCCGGCAGCCACGCCGCTCAGATCGATACCTTCACATTCGGTTACCAGCTCCTGCAGAGCAGCCTTGTCAGCCTTGAACTCCAGCATATGGATGGCATAGGAGAGTCTCAGCCAGGAGGCGCTGACGGTATCCTGATCAGCTGTGCGGTCAGCCAGAATACCTTCTGCTTCAGTCAGAGCAGCATGGAATTCCTTAACAACCAGTTCATTCAGGCCTTCCAGAGCGCCGGCAGCTTCCTGATCCTTGGCGTACTGTACGGCAGATTCCAGCAGAGTGAAGTTGACTTTCGTCTCTTCACCGGCGCGAACCAGACCCTTCACCGCAGCAGCAAGTTTGTCAGAAGCAGCTGTCACCTGATCGGCATTGGCAGCCTTGGCCACAGCACCCTTGGCATAGCCCAGAGCGTCTTCGAGAACAGCCCAGGATTCGGGAGTGTAGTCGGATTCATTGAGCAGGTCTGCTTCCAGAACGGCAGCCTTCAGATCCCTGACGTTCACCAGACCGTCTACGGCAGCCCTGAAGCCTTCTTCCATGGCTTTCCAGGAGATGTCGGTGACGTTGATGGCGTTATTGACCTTGAAGATCCATTCCTGCAGAGCAGCGGCGCTGTGGTCGGTGTAGTCCTGCAGATTCAGGTCTTTGACTTCATCCAGCAGAGCAGCCTTCTTGGCAGCCAGATCTTCGTCGGACAGTTTGGAAGCCTTGATGGAAACTTCCAGTTCTACGGCAGCCGCGAAGTTTCTGCCGTTATGGGTAGATACGGATTTGAGCTTGAAGCCCCAGGCGGACTTGACGCCATCCAGTTTCACGGTGCAGCGAACGGGATCAGCGGCGAAAGTGCCGGTGATGGTTTCCTTGACGCTGCCATCTTCATTGAGCAGTTCCAGAACGTAGTCCTTGATGGAACCGTTGATGTCAGCACCACGGCCGGTGTAGTAGAAGGTGTCGAAGCTTTCTTCCTTGCCGAAGTTGACCTGGATCCAGTGTCCGTCTACGGCATGGCTGTCATTACCGCTGTAGTTGGTGTGCCATCTGGTGGAGAGGTCGCCGTCAATGGCAGCAGCAGCACCCTGGTCTCCGCCGGAGTTGGCTTCGGAGCAGGAGCTGGCAGTCCATTCACTGCGGTCCAGCAGAACATCATCGCTGGCTTCCTGACCGGCTGTCTTCATTTCAGCGGCAGTCTTGGCATAGTCCAGCAGTTCGATGGGTTTGATTCTGCCGGAGAAGTTGTCATCGTAGAGCACCATGGAATCAGCACTCAGCGTCTTGCCAGCCAGATCAGCAGAATAGGTTCCATCGGAGAATTCGCCGTCGACATACAGTTTCAGAGTGCCGTTGGCAGCGCGGATCACAGAAATGACGTGTTCATTTCCATCAGCTACAACGCCAACCACTTCTTCTTCAGTGGCAGCGGGTACATAACGGTCAGTTCCGAATGTGCCATGGGCTTTTTCGGTGACATGAGTCAGAGTCTGTTTGCTGGTGAGGGTGGCATCGCCGACCTTGACCTGCAGATAGCCATCGGCATCTACAGAAGCGGAAATGGCATCGCCAGCCTGGAACAGATTGACGTTTTTGCTTTCAGTTTCAATGGCAGTGCTCAGTGTGAATTCGCCGGCATTGTCCAGCTTCTGGTTCACGGTTTCCTGGGCAGGAGAATCCAGCCAGATCAGACCGGTAGAAGCATCGTAGATCAGAGAATCATCGGTTGCGGGCAGGCCGTTGAGGATGATGCCATCGGCGTAAACAGCAGCAGAAGTGGTGCCGTCGAAGACTTCACCGGCACTGTTCTTCACGCTCCAGCTGATATTTGCATTTTCAGGAATCAGATCATCACTGGTGATCAGCACGGTGTGCTGGTCATCCAGCAGTTCTGCCTTGGCATCCACGCCGTTAACCTGTACGGAAACGGGAGCAACATGCTGGTTGAAGCGGATGCGCAGACCATTGGCGCCTACGCTTCTGGAGTTCAGGATCGCAGGAGTGCCCCGATCGGTTTCATTGAACTGGTAAATCAAAGTCTGATGAGGTTCCAGTTCGACATGGAGGGTGTCGCCATAGGAAATGGCCTGATCCAGGGTGCCGGCCACAAAGGGATGCACCTGGACGCCCTTGGCGTCTTTCAGTTCAGGAATGGCACCGACCTGAGAGTCGATGACCAGATCGTAGGTCTGTTTGCTGTTGAGCGGGTTGGTGAAGGACACAATACCCTGAGTGCCGTTCCAGGCGCTGTAGCCATAAACGCCCTGTGTGGGTCTTGCACCGAACAGTTTGGCGTTCTTGAGCACTTCATGGTTGGTTTCTGCCCAGTCCACAACATCAGAGGCAATGGCGTATTTCTCGTCATTCATGAGAGAGGGAGAGAAGTACAGTTCCCAGAAAGCTGTACCGCGCATGGCGTTGGCATACAGATATTCACGGAAGACTTCGTCTGTGGCAGAGCTGCTGTCGGAAACACCGTAAATGGGATCGTGGTTATAGAAGTTCTTCAGCGGGAACTGTAGATCCAGGTTGTTCAGCAGGTTGTAGTAGACATTATCGCGGTAGTAGATCTTGTTCTGGTGGCGTGCACCGTTGCCGTTCTGACCGGTATCACCGGATTCCTGCAGCCAGACCGTGTTAACCCACTGCAGCAGCCAGGGAGAGGGGTTGATGTAGCAGGTAGCGTTGATGAAGAGGCCCCTGCCCTGTTCGGCATTGACTTCACGCACCTGTTCAAACAGGTCAGTCCAGGCTTCCCACATGTCAGAGGTGTAGTACATATTGTTGGGACCGCCGGTCATGTGATGGTGGGATTCGTTGGAGCAGGGTCTGTTCTGGAATCCATCCCACTTCCAGTATTCAACGCCATAGTTCTGCTGCCAGTCAGTAGCCAGTTTCTGGAAGTTCTTCAGATACAGGCGGCTTCCGGTACAGATATCGCCGTTGCCGTATTCACCGGTTCCCTTTGCATCCATCATGCGGCCAAAGGATCCGAAGTAGTTGTATCCGCCTCTGGGTCCGATCCATACGCCGAAGGTGGAGTTCAGCATGCTGGCCAGACGGGTGGCAGGATAGAAGTCATCGGGGAATTTGTCGTTGATTTCCCAGAAGTCGGTGCGGTTGGGCACAGTGCCCCGGTCAGCACCGGGAGAAGTCAGGTATTCACCGTCGTAGTAGTTGTTCCAGCCATCATCCACAACATACGCATCCAGAGGTTCGATGCCCCAGCGTGCCAGGCCGTCTTCGGTCTGTACGAAGGACTTTTCGATACTCTCGTCGGTAATGGTCATCATGTTGTCATACCAGGAGTTGTACTGTTTGCGGAAGCTGGTAGGTGTAGCGATGTCTTCGATGTAGTCGTAGAAGTCGGACTGCACTTCGGCCTTGGTGGTGCCGCGGGCAGAACCCACAACAGTCTGCCAGCTGATGAACTTGCCATCAGTGGTCAGCTGATTGTCTTCTTCCATGCGATCGAAAGTCTTGCCGGAGTAGTAGCGGATCTGCATGACATCGTCATTCATCTGGGTTTCACTGGCCGGGAATTCGCTGCCCATAAACAGGCCGCCGGCATAGATGGGCTGGCCCAGCAGGAATTCATGGGGTGCTACGGCAGAAGTGCTGATCGTAGAAGCATCCGGATGGCTCCAGACGGTTTCCATATCTGCATCAGAGAGAACCAGAGCGTCCTGGTCGATGTAGTCGATGGCACCCTGTTCGTGGTTGTCGCAGTCGATTTCCAGGAAAGCGCGCATGTAGCTGTCGTTTTCGTTGAGGACGAAAACCTGATCAATGGTCCAGTTCACACCATCAATATCGATGGGCGCAAAGTGCAGAGTCAGCTTCTTGCCTTCTTCGGTATCGGCGCTTTCAGCTCCGATGAAGGTCAGGTCATCGTTGGCGATGGCTACCTTGCGGTCAGGCAGGTTGTTGGTTCTCCAGTCGGGTCCGCTGTATTCATCGGCATAAACGTTGATTTCAGCCAGGGACATTTCCTGAGTGGAGCCCAGAGCGTCAGAGAGCTGAACCAGACGGATGTAGCGGCATTCTACGGGTTTGTTCAGGTTGGCATACACGGTGTTGCCCACGTTGTGCAGATTGCCTTCCTGATGCAGGCCCCAGGCCTCTCTGACAAAATTGCCCATACCGGAGAGTTCCCAGTTTTCTCCATCCATGGAGGTGTAGAACTCGTATTTACCTGTGGTGCCGTTGACGCCATAAACGGGATCGCCAAAGCCGGGACGCTTGTCCAGAGAGAAGGAAGAAATGGTCTTCACTTCCTGCATGTCGGCTTCAATGGTAATGGGATAGCCGGCCAGACGATAGGAGTCCACGTTGGTGTTTTTATTGCCGTCAATCAGTTTCGGAAAGTCGGTTTCCGGGAATGCCTGACCGCTGGCGTTGGTGATGGTGCCGGTCCAGTTGGAGCGGTCGATGGCTTCTGTTGGCTCGGTGATTTCCTGTGTCCAGGGTTCGGCATACAGATTGACTTCAGAGGAGCTGAATTCTTCTGCATCGGACAGAGCACCGGATTTCTGAATGATGCGCACGTGGCTGGTAGTCACGGCTTCCGGCAGGTTGTAGTGAACGGTGACACCTACGTTGTAAAGGTTGCCTTCCTGGTGCAGCTGATAATCATCTCTGGTGAATTCGCCTTCACCCACGCTGGTCCAGTTTTCTCCGTCATCGGAAGTCAGGACTTCAAAAGCACCCATGGTGCCGTTGATGCCATAAACGGGATCAGAATATCCGGGTCTCTTGTCTACAGAGAAAGCAGAAATGGTCTGCTCAGAGCCCAGGTCGATATCCAGGGTAAAGGGGTTGCCGGATTTTCTGTATTCATCCGGATAGGTGCTCAGATCTCCGTCAAACAGCGTGGCTACGCTGGATGCATCAAAGGACTGGCCGCTCTTGTTGGTGATGGTGCCGGTCCAGCCGGAACGGTCCAGGGCTTCCGGACGGTTCCAGACGGGTCTGTTTTCGATTTCAATTTCATCGTCTGCCACACGGCCTTTGACCAGGGCACTGATGACGAAGTCCTTGGACCCTTCCTGGGGGATCAGAGCCCGGTTGATTCTCTTGTTGAGAATGGATGAAGTGGACAGCACTCCATCATCGATGGCAAAGGTTCTTGCGATCTGATCGTTTTCAAGGGTGACTTCGGTGTCACTGATGGAAACATTCACCGGTGAGGATGGTGTTTCCTCGGCATAAGCAATCACCGGCATGAGAGAACCGGTGAGAGAAGTCACACCCATGGAGAAGCTGGTCAGCAGCGTCAGCTTCTTCTTCATTCTGGTATTCATTCTTCTTTTTTCCTCCATTGCGCGCTTTTCAGATAACAGCGCGCAAGTAATACATTCTCATTGTAAACGCTTAATGGCCTGTTTTCTATCCAATTTCCAACAATCATGTTTTCAAAATCGGTAGTTCAAAGTCTCCGATACATCGAAATGTGCCAGTTTTACGTAGGTACGACCTTTCTGCAGGCAGTAAAAAAGACAGATGTCGCAAAGACACCTGTCCAGAAGGGGGGTATAGGGTTTAATTCTCTGTTTTATCTTTCAGATCCGGAAAAGAACACCAGCGTGGAACAGACATACCGTCTGCTCTGGTGACATCCGAATCTAGCTCTTTGCCATACCAGACGACGTCATACCAGATCTGGTTTTTATAGCCGGCACGAGGGAGTCTTCCAAGCAGAGTAAATCCATGCCGGTCATGAAAGGCCGTGCTGGCCGTATTGGCTTCTGTGATGCAGCTGATCATCCAGCGGATGTGCTGCCGCTTCAGGTCTTCTTCCAGTTTTTCAAGCATGGCTGTGGCCAGCCCATAATGCGGGCCCTGTCTGAAATACACGGTCAGCTCAGCCACATGCTCATAAGCCTGCTTTTCCATGGCTTTGTGGGCATAGCCATAGCCGATGAGAGTTCCCTGTCCATCCAGAGCGATATAGACAGGAAAATCCTGTGCAATGGTCTGAATGCGACTGGCAAAAGCCTGCGGGCTTTCCGGGATCCAGTCCAGGTTCCAGGGGGTGTTGGTGACATACCAGCTGTAGATCTCGTAGAGAAAAGGAAGATCCTTTTCTTCAAACAGCCGCAGGCCGGGTGCGCCGGCTGGCTTTGCTCGTTCTTCCATCAGATTCCCGTTCTCCTTATTTTCCAGTAATGTTTGTCTCCGGTGATCGTTCTACATCAGTTCCAGAGAGGCATCAGCGGTTAAAGACGCATCCGCTCTGCGGCCGTCTTCCATGGCAATCTGACCGGCCACCGCAATCATGGCCGCATTGTCGGTGCAGCAGGACATGGGCGGTACGTTGAACTGGATCTCTGGATACTTCTCAGCCAGTTCCTGCACTTTTTCGCGCAGTCTGGAGTTGGCGGAAACACCGCCGCCGACAATAAAGCTTTTGACTTCGGGATGATCCTGGAGAGCCAGAGCCACCTTGTCAAAGATTTCATTGAGGGCGGTTTCCTGGAAAGAGCTGGCCAGATCGGCCATATCCCATTCCTGTCCGGTGCGTTCCATGCGTTTCACAAACTGCAGCACGCCGGATTTCAGACCGGAGAAGGAAAAGTCATAGCGGCCTTCCGTTCTGGGTTTGGGCAGAGTGTAGACAGGATGGCCTTCTTTGGCCAGCTTGTCGATTTTGGGTCCGCCGGGATAGCCCAGGTTCAGCACGCGGGCCACCTTGTCATAGGCTTCACCGATGGCATCATCCTGGGTTTCACCGATGATTTCAAAGGTGTGCTCATCCGGCATGTAGACCAGTTCGGAGTTGCCGCCGGACACCAGCAGAGCCAGCAGGGGGTATTGCACATCGGTCACCAGGAGGTTGGCATAAATATGACCGGCCAGATGGTTGACCGGAATCAGAGGCTTGTGCCAGGCAAAAGCTAGGGTTTTGGCAGCCTGCACGCCCACGTGCAGACAGCCGATGAGCCCGGGGCCCTGGGTGATGGCCACCGCATCCACATCGTCCATGGTCAGGCCGGCTTCCTGCAGAGCCTTTTCAATGACGATGGAGATGTTTTCCACATGAATGCGGCTGGCCACTTCAGGAACCACGCCGCCAAACTCCTTGTGCACATCAATCTGGGAAGCGATGATGCTGGAGAGTACTTCTTTTTTATCCTTCACCACAGCTGCGGCGGTTTCATCGCAGCTGCTTTCAATTCCAAGAACAATCATAGGGTTCCTTTCTCTGACTACAGACCTTTCAACATCATCAGGGCATCTTCGCCATCCGGATAATATTTTCTGGTTCTGTGTACTTCAATGTAGCCGTTTTTCTGATACAGCCCGATGGCCGGCGTGTTATTCGCTCTCACATCCAGGGACATGACTTCACAGCCGGCTTCCTGAGCCTTTTCTTCCAGAAAAGCCAGCAGGCGGCTGCCATAGCCCTTTCTCTGGGCTGCGGGATCGACGCCGATGCGGGCAATCTGAGCATTTTCAAAAATAATCCACAGCAGACAATAGCCAACAGTTCTGCCTTCTTCATCCTCCATGAGAACGAGCGTGCAATACGGATTGGATTTCATCTGCTCTTCTATATCTTCTCTGGTCCAGCAGAAAGAAAAGCAGGCCTGTTCAATGCGGGCAGCTTCATCCAGCTGGCCTTCATCCGGCGTGCGGGTGAAGAGGCATTTCAGATTATCCGACACGGTACGCATCGCTTTCCTTCAGATAATCGGGCACCAGGGCATGGACGTTTTCCACTTCTCTGGCGATGGGGCGAAGAGAGGCGAAGTTAGCCAGGAAATCCACGGGCACTTCTTCCTGCTCCAGCAGGAAGGCGTCGCCGATGAGCTTGCCAGGATGTTCATCCAGCCAGGCAGGGAGGTTTTCTACTTCCACAATGCCCATCCAGTCGGTTTTTCCGTTTTCCACATGGGCGGTGTAGGCTCTTTTGCCTCTGGCATCCAGGATCACATTGGCTGCCGGTTCCAGGCCTGCATACAGTTCCATGGTGGAGATGGTGTACAGAGGAATGTGCAGCGAAGTGCAGAGCACCTTGGCAATGGTCATGGCAATGCGGATGCCGGTATAGGATCCGGGACCGCGGGTAATAACCACTTCATCCAGATCTTTGTAGTCCAGACCGGTTTTCTTCAGCAGATCTTCGATGACCGGAAAGATCATTTCGGACTGTTTCTTGAATTCGGGCTCACTGAAGCCGGCCAGCAGGTTTCCATCCTGATACAGACCGACGGTGAGCATTTTATAGGCTGAATCCATGGCGAGGGTGATCATGCCTGTGTTCCTTCTTTCTGTTCTTCATAGTTTTTCAGAGCCTGTTCCAGCAGAGCTTTGCTGGAAGAGCCCAGGGCTTCAAAGGAGAACAGACGGTTTTCGTCGTCTCCGTTTTCGATGGTCATGACAAGGGCATCATCGGGCAGAGCGTTCTGGAGAAAATCGGACCATTCCACCACCACGACGCCTTCATCCATGAGCTCTTCAAAGCCCAGATCCTGATCCAGGCCTTCCAGCCGGTAGGCATCAATATGATGCAGGCTGCGGCCGTCGCCCATTTTGTAGGATTTCATAATGGTAAAGGTGGGAGAGTTGATGGTGCCCTTCACACCCAGAGCCTTGCCCAGAGCCTTGGTCCAGGTGGTTTTTCCTGCCCCCAGATCTCCCCGCAGGCAGAGAATGGCATTATTGGAGCCAATGGCCTTGGCCATGGCCTGCGCAAAATCTCTGGTTTCTTCCAGAGAATGGATAGCCAGTTGTTTCATGGGTCTGCTTCCTTTCCTGTTTGGTTTGTATGGTGTCCTTCATCAGCGTGCCAGCTTTTTCTGGCTGTACTGGTCTGGACACGGGACTGTAGAGAGCATTAAATTTCTGATGATTCCCATCCGGATTCCATCTTCTGTTTCCAGTCTCTCCTATTGAATTGATTACAGTCTGTTCCAAGTCTACACCAAAAGCAGTCAAACCCTGAAAAAGCATACTGAAAAAGAGTCCTCGGCTTTCGAAGACTCTGTGTCTATTCACCGACGGAAGCATCTTACATCTTTCCACTTTTCGGACTTTTCTGCTTTTTCTACAATCTAACTTTCTATGCGGCCACATCCTATCCTTACCTGGTCGCTTTTCTTTTGGATCCTTATCTCCCTTTTTATGCTTTATTTATCGAACTTTTTCAGCTTATGTTGCTTAAAATATGTGGCGAAATATTTTGATAATGTGGCCGGAATAGTTGAAATCATGTGGCTAATATGGTGTACTGGCTACATAGGAGGTGATTCTGATGTCTATATCCAAGTCATTCAACAAGAAGACCGGCGTCACTTATGTCTACGAAGTCTTCGAAAACTATTGGGATAAAGACCTCAAGAAACAGGTCACAAAAAGAAGATGCATCGGGAAGATCGATCCGGATACTGGTGAAATCATCCCTACGAGAACCAGGAAGAAGAAAACTGATCAGCCAGAGCCGTCCCCGGACAGCTCTCATGCTTCGGCTCTTTCTTCTCCACAGCCTGATCTGCTCAGGGAGCTCAGGCAGGAACAGCACTATCTTGAATCCCTCATCCAGTCACTTGATCAGCAGATCAGCTCACTCGACATTCTGAAGACTGAAGCCGCAAAGCAGCTTCAGATCATCACCGCACGCATTTCTTCCAGCTGATTCACCAAAAGGAGTCCCCCTCATGCCCATCACTCATGTAGAACATTCCATTCAAACTTTTTCAGACCATCCCGATCCACTGGTGCGTCAGGTCGTTTCTCTGCTTTCTGATGTTTATACGCAGTTGGAAAATATTCGTTCGGATTTCCGCAGTATAGATAGAAAGAACGTAAAACTGAGAAAGAAAGTCCGCAATCAGAATAAAAGAGCAGAAGCAGGAGACAGGGCACAAGAGCGGTTTAACACAATAAGAGATCAGCTGAACCAGTCAAGAAATCGCTGTTCTGTTTTATCAAGCGATAATAAGGCTGCTTCAAAAACGATATCTCGTACTCTTCACCGCCTGAAGCTCGACTGCGGAGACGGGAAACTTCCTGAATTGGCTGACGCGCACGCCAGCTTCGCTCTGTCTGCGGCAGAAGAACTCAAAGACCTGAATAAGGACCATGAGAATCTCAAAACGAAAGTGGAGAAAAAGGACCAGAAAATCTGTGAGCTTTCTCTTAAGAATGCGGAGCTTTCACATGCCCTGGATGATCTGAAATGTCTTCTGGCTGAATCCGAAAGAAAGATTGAAAGGCTGGAAAAGGGCAATTCGACTACCACAAACTTTCCAACACCGTTTGATGTCTGTGGAAAATCAAAGTCCCCTCAGCCTGAAATGCGCTCTACCGATAAAGAAACTGACCAGAAAACTGCCGGGGACACCGCTGGAATGCAGACCCCTGAAGAATCCGTTCTCGAACAGCAGAAGAATATCCATCGGACTCCCATAAGCAGCAGAAAGAAGACCGGATCTCCACGAGGAGGACGACCGGGAGATAATACGGACACCCGTAAAGGCCTGGTGGAACACCCTGATGAAATCGTGATCAGACGTGTGACAAAAGTCCCCTCAGGAGCTGTTCAGTCAATTGACGAGGAAGGCAACACCTACTATGCCGTTCAGACCAGCGGCATCGAAGTGAAAAACACGATCACAGAAACCCGCTTCTACATTGATCCGGAAGGAGAAAAGCTCCCTGACGATGTCATGGATGCATTCAAAATCAACCATCTCATCTACGCTCCCAGTCTGAAAGGCCTGTGTCTGTTTCTGCTTTTCTACTGCCGCGTGCCTTATGCGAAAATCGTCGAAACCATCTCATCCCTGACCCATTCAAAAGCCGCAATCAGCGAAGGCACCATTGCCAAATGGGCCAGTTCTCTGACAAAGAATTCCAGACCGCTCACAGACGAAGCGCTGGACCGCATTTTGAAAGAGGAGGTACTCTACGCAGACGAAACAGGGTTCAAAGTTTCTGGAAAAACGTACTGGATGCATGTTCTGGCATCCGCTACAGAGGCGTTTTACGTCGTTACTGAAAAGCGGGGAGATAAAGAAAATGCACCTGTGGGAATTCTGCAGAAAGCAGGATATACCGGCTGCCTGGTAACTGACCACTTCGCCTCTTATCAGGTCCTTAAAGAGATTACTCATGCCGAATGTAACGTACACATCGAACGATATCTGCGTAATGGCCTGCAGTTTGACCATTGTGAGGCGTGTGGAAAAATGCTCGATCTGTATTCAGAGATGCGTGCTTTGAAAAAGAAGCAAGTGGAAGCTGGTCAAACCGGACTGGACACGGCAACTCTGGAGGAAGTGAAGAGAAGATTTCTGGAAATCTGCCGTCAGGGAATGGAAACATGGGAAGATCTCCTGGCAAAAATAAATGAACCGGAAAAACTGAAGCAATATACACCGCCGTACTACACCACCTTCAAACGGATGGCGGCAAAACCGGATGATTACCTGCGGTGGTTGATGGATTATAAGATTCCATTTGGAAACAACCGGGCTGAGCAGTGTATACAGAAACCCAAGGCGAAAATGAGGTCAGCCAGACAGTGTGTCACCAAGAATGGTGCAGATCAGATTGCCGCTGCCATGACAGTGATGGAAACAGCACGAGCACATGAGCAAAATATCCTGGATCTATTTTGCGGACTCTTGTCTTGAAACAGGAAGTTTTTGACGTGCTAAAACGGAACAAGGGCATTCTCTACCCTACAGCAGGGGGAGAATGCCCTTGTTTTTCATCGGTGAATAGTCACAAGACTCTTTCAGCGGACCGGTTTATGGAAATCTCTGTTTCCGTTCAGGACTCTCCATTCCGGTTTTATCCGTTTGTGTTTCTGTTTATTTTCCTTCCGGATGAACCGGCTTTTTGAGCTCGGGATTGTTTCGGATAGCTTCCTTGATCTGGCTGATCTGCTCCATGCGTCTTTGCACTTTCACTTCCGAACCCTGATCGGTGGGATGGTAGTATTCATGTCCCTTGAGTCTGGGCGGCAGGCACTCCATGTCAGTCATGTGCAGCGGATAGTCATGAGAGTATTCATAATTCTGGTTATAGCCCAGATCCGCCATGAGTTTGGTGGGTGCATTGCAGATCTGCAGAGGCACCGGTTCTTCCATGGTGGCTAAAGCATCATCTCTGGCGGCAAAATAAGCCGTCTCCAGAGCATTGCTTTTGGGTGCTAAAGCCAGATAGGTGATGGCATGAGTCAGGTGAACGGAGCATTCGGGCATGCCCAGATAATGGCAGGCCTGATAGGCAGCCACCGCAATTTCCAGGGCTCTGGAATCGGCCATACCGATGTCTTCACTGGCCATGCGCACAATGCGTCTGGCAATGTAGAGAGGATTTTCTCCGCCTTCCAGCATCCTGGCCAGCCAGTAGATGCAGGCATTGACATCGGAGTTGCGCATGGATTTATGCAGCGCCGAGATCATGTCAAAGTGGCGGTCTCCCTTCTTGTCATACAGAAGGGTGCGCTTACCCAGCACCTGCAGCAGAGTTTCTTCATCCACGTGGACCCCATCCAGATCATCCTGAGAACTGGACACCACCATTTCCAGGGTGTTTAAAGCCAGTCTGGCATCCCCATGGGCAAAAGAAGCAATGGCTTCCAGGTATTTGTCCTCCATGGTAATCCGCATCTGCCCCAGTCCTCTTGGATCCTTCATGGTCCGCCTGAGCAGATCCAGAATATCCTCTTCTTCCAGAGACTTGAGCACAAAGGTGCGGCATCTGGATAACAGAGCGGAGTTCACTTCAAAAGAAGGGTTTTCTGTCGTGGCACCGATGAGGATAATGCTTCCCTTTTCCACATAGGGCAGAAAGGCATCCTGCTGGGCCTTGTTGAAGCGGTGGATTTCATCCACGAAAAGAATGGTCTTCTGGCCTTCCTTCAGATGGTCTTCTGCTTCGGCCATGACCGCCCGGATTTCCTTAATACCGCTGGTAACAGCCGAGAAATTGACAAACCGGCTTCTGGTGGTCCGGGCAATGATGCTGGCGAGGGTGGTTTTTCCTACGCCGGGAGGTCCCCAGAAAATCATGGAAGGAACCCGGTCCTTTTCGATCATGTTCCACAACATGCCGCCTTTTTTCAGCAGATGCTTCTGGCCCACATATTCTTCCAGAGTTCTGGGACGCATGCGCTCGGCCAGCGGGCGCATCATCAGATCATCCAGATGTTCTGATTCTTCCCTGCCGGTTTCATCCCTGCCTGAAACTGTTTTTTCGTCCTGGGGCGAACCAGCGGGTTCGCCAAATAAGTTCTGCTGGATCATGCCTTCAGTATAACAGGCCAGGCAGGCCAGCAGGCACACTTCATGCATCTTCGGCGCTGTTTTCGTTTTTCCGTTTCATTTCTGTTTCAGATCTTCTGCCTGTCTTCGTGCAGTGTTTCCCTGCATTCTGACTTTTGATTCCTTAAAACTGGTTTTTCGGTTTTAAGGAATCAAAAGTCAGAATGGATTTTCATTTAGAATTCTGTTGAGACCAGACTTTCGTTTTTCTTGCAGATCACCCTGATTCAGCTTTGTTTTTCTGTCCACGTAAAAAGCCAGGACTTCGATGACGAACCGAAATCCTGGCTGATGGATCAAAAACAGATTTTCTCTTTCGCAAAGCCGCCTGGCTTTTCGTTCTGTCTGCTAGATCAGAACAAACCAGAAAAGCAGCAGCAGGGGAATGAAGACACAGAAGAAAACGATGAAAAAGAACCGGTTTCTCTTGTGCTTATCCACAGGCACATTGCCGACCACCTTACCGGTCTGGCCGTTGATGGCAATGAGCTTGTCATCCCCTTTGCCGGTATAGTCCATGAACAGGATATACGCCGGCAGCAGAACGAAGTCGTTTTCTCTGGTGATGTGTTCAATGTTTCCCTTGCCGATCTGAACAGCGGAATAGCCGCCGATGGTGTTGGTCAGACTGGCATCAAAGGTATTGGAGGCACGCTTCTTCGCCGGCTGGCAGCACAGATCCTGATTTAGATCATAGCGCTCTGCCAGAAAGCCCGGCAGATAGCCGTTGTTGAAGGGAACCATTTTGGAATAGTCGAAAGGTTCGATGGAATCCATGGCATCTCTTGGAGTCTTGGAAGAAGCGATGACGGGAATTCGTTTGAATTCCATGGTGCCGGAGCGGTAGAACTGGAACACATCATGTTCGGTGATGATCCAGTCCCGGGTGGTTCTGGTCCAGGTTTTCTCCCCGGTGCCGTTCACTTCGCCGCGGGTAACAAAGTCATACATCCAGAAAGGCAGATACACCGACTTGATGTGATTGATCACATTGGCCGTGGAGTATTCCGGCGGATAGAAGGGTTTGCCATGAATGTACTGCTCATACAGTTCGGTGATCCGCTTCTTATCCACCGCAAAGGGAATGACATAATCCGGTGCAAAGGCGCCTTCCATCTGTTCCTGCAGAATCAGAGGCGTATCGCAGAAGATGCAGTTGGTAGCTACCGTGTTCTTGTCAGTGACTACCTCAGCACCGCAGTGCGGGCAGGCATAGACAGCCAGATCTTCCTTAACATCGGTGGAGCCGTCCGTGCTTTTCGTATAGCCCTGGGCAGCCGCCGAGTTGTCGGGCTGTTCTTCCGAATGGTCGTGTTCATGATCGTGCTCATGGTCATGATCTTCGTATTCGGACAGATCATAGACAGAGTCACAGAATTTACATTTCAGTTTTCCCAGAGTGGGATCGAAGGCCAGTTCTCCTCCGCAGTTTTTACATTTGTACAACATCAGAAATGACCTCCGCTGCCGGAATGGCCGCCACCGCCTCCAGAAGAGATACCTCCTCCGCCGCCGGATGTGTTCTGTTTAGGCCGGGGCACTCTGGTCTGGTAATGGCGCAGGAAGGTATCCCGGCTGCCATTCAGCGCAAAGTTTTCCCCATACTGAGAAGCACTCAGGCTGATCTTCTTATCCGCATGCTTTTTCACCTGAATATAGGTTGCCAGGAAGGCGGCAGCCCCGGCCAGCAGCAGAGACAGCCCGAAGGTGGCTGCTGCAGCGCCGGGATAAAGCAGCGGCTTTTTCAGAAAGCCCAGGGGTGTCCGGATGATTTCCAGCCGTTTTTCCGTTTCATCCAGCACGCCGATGGCCGCCTGGCCGTATTCGCCATCCGCCAGTTTGTCCTGAGCATCTTCAGCAAGATCTTCCGTGACGGAGACTGGGAATTCCTTCACCGCCGTTTCTCCATAGGCATCCACCCAGAAGGAGCGGTCAGCCATGTGAATGCCAAACGCAAGATAGCCATCGGGGTAATTCTCTTCCCCGTACTCTCGTAGCAGATCTCTGGCCAGGTTGTCCGAGTAGGAGGTAGGCGTGTCGGAGAGACTGTCCCAGGTGATGACAAAGGTATCCAGTCCGAATTTCTCCTTGATCTGCCAGCTGATCTGATTCATTTTTTCGATTTCATCATCTGTAAACAGGTCAGCATCATCACTGACAATATTCAAAGCTGTACTGGCCTGTGTTTCTCTGTTGATCCGGGTCTGCTCTGTGCCGGAAAGGACAGGCAGATGGACGATCTGTTCTTCTGCAGGCTCTGTCTGAACAGCCGGTGCCTCCAGGGCAAGAGCCGGTGTGCAGAGCAGGGATACAGAGAGAACAAAAGTGCTCAGAAAAGCAGCACATGCTGTTCTTCTATTCATTTTATTTTCCTCTTGGACCGTTAAACGGTCTTTTTCATGGAAACAGAATACCACCTCACAAAGATCTGCGCTTTTCCTGCTGACAGATGTGAGAATTCATTCACTTCTTGTTTGGCAAATCTTCAGAATTTTCCCGGGGAAAAGAGGGATTCTGTTTCGCGTTTCAATGGACAGAGGTGCTTGTCTGGCCATCTCTTTCCAACAGAATAAGCTTGACGGAATTTGATTTCTTCCCAGTTTTTTCCGTTTTCTCTTCCCTGCAGGAAGCACTTAAAAACGCACCCATCAGGGACGGGTGCGCAGCTGGTAAAAGGAAGCGATCAGTCGATGCTGATTTCTTCGAAGTCGCTGGCGGGGTGGCCACACCAGGGGCAGATGAAATCGGCAGGCAGATCAGGATGTTCATAGACATAGCCGCAGATGGTGCATCTCCAGGCTTTCTTGGAACCCTTCGTTTCCTGAGGTTTCGGTTTGATTCTCTCGTGATACCAGGTGTAGCTGATGGAGGGAGAATCGCTGAGTTTGCCAGACTCGGTGACATAGGCGATGAACAGCAGATGACTGCCCAGATCCACCATCTGATCCACTTCGCAGGATACCCAGGCGTTGGTGCCTTCGGTCACAATCCACAGACCGTTGTCGGCCATTTTCTTGTGTTCATAGTCCGCAAACTTATCCACATCCCGGCCGGACTGGAATCCAAAGTGGCGGAACAGTTCGAAATCTGCTCTTTCATCAATGATAGACAGGTTGAACTTTCTGGAACGCTGAATCAGAGAGGCTGTATATCCGTTCTTGCTGACGGCTATGGTGATGACATTGGGACTGCTGGCAGCCTGGATGGCTGTATTGATGATGCATCCGGATGCCTGATCGCCATCAGCAGAGGAAAGGACGAACAGCCCGTAGACAAAATTGCGCATGACATTGAATTCGCTCATAATTTCTCCTCACTGACCTGTTGTCAGGTCCTGAAGCGGGATTTTCTCTTAACGTGTGAGAGAAACCGCTTCAATTCTGTTTTTCTTCAGTCTATTCGAAGTCATCCATTTTGTCAGTCCAGAATCCCGCTGTTTTTGCCTGTTCTGCTGAGTTTTTTCCATGAAATCCCCAGCTTCTCAGAATGCGAAATTTCAATTCATCGATCTGTTTTTCCCTGAAACGTCCGGAAAAGAGAGATGAACTTTAAGAACATGCCCTGAACTTAAAGTGATTCTCTTGAAGTTCAAGAGATCTTCTTTAAGTTCAGGTAATTCTCTTTAAGTTCAGGCGTCTGCCGTTTCCTTCAAGCCCTTCAGATTCCATTTCAATTTTATGAAACACCCTTTATCTAAAGCAGATTCTTTCTTCTTTCAAAAGGACGGCTATCTTCAAGACAGCTTCTTGAAGTTCGAAAAATTCTCTTGAAGTTCAAAAAAACGGTTCTTTATCAGGCAGACTCAAAGCTGGCTTCTCATCCTAATATTTCGCTTTAGATAAAGCTGTTTCTCCATTTTCGGTGGAGAACCTGCGAGCACCGGCAGACTCATGGAACTTCAAGGAATTGACTTGAAGTTAAAGAGATCCACTTGAACTTCAAGAGATTCTCTTTAAGTTCAAGAACTTCTCTTTAAGTTCGAGAAATTCTCCTGAACTTCAGACAGCAGCATTCCCCTCCTCTGCCCCCGTCTTCTTCTCCTTCTCCAATTGAAAAAGGCCGGACTTCTCATCCGGCCTTGCGCAGATCTGATTTTCTTATCAGTCTGCTTCTGTTCTGATTTTCGTGTTGCGTCTTGAAAGACTATTCAGCTTTTGCAGCCAGCTCTTCCGGATCATGATCCTTGAACCAGACTCTGACGGCATCCATGGTGTCGCCAAGGCATCCGGGTTCAAAGGGCACTTTCAGGCCGGCCAGTTTGACCAGCTTCTTGAAAGGCAGGGTTCCGCCGGCCTTGCACAGCTTCTTGTAGTCTTCAAAGGCTTCGGGATCCTTTTCCTGCATTCTCTTCCAGAACTGCAGAGCGCACACCTGAGCCAGGGTGTAGTCGATGTAATAGAAGGGATGCATGAAGATGTGCAGCTGACGCATCCACCAGCCGCCGCGTTCGAGAACGTCTACGCCTTCATAGTCCTTGTGGGGCAGATACTGTTTTTCCAGTTCTCTCCAGCAGGCCATGCGTTCTGCATGAGTCCAGTCGGGGTGGGCATACACTTCGTGCTGGAAGTGGTCAACGAGCACGCCGTAGGGGATGAACTTCACGGCACCGCCCAGGTGGGAGTAGTAGTACTTGTCGGTGTCTTCTTCAAAGAAGCTTCTCATCCAGGGCCATGTGAAGAATTCCATGGACATGGAGTCGATTTCGGCACTTTCCATGGTGGGCCATACGCAGACACTGGGGAAGATGTCTCTGGAGCTGTAGCTCTGGAAGCCGTGGCCGGCTTCGTGGGTCAGCACCTCAGCATCGTGCTGGGTCTTGTTGAAGTTGGCAAAAATGAAGGGGGCCTTTTCATCGCCGAAGAAGGTGCAGTAGCCGCCGGCTGCCTTGCCGGGCTTGCTGTCGAGGTCAAACAGGTCATGCTCGGTCATGAACTGGAAGTATTCTCCGGTTTCGGGGCTCAGTTCGCTGTACATTTTGGCTGCAGCTTCCACCATTTCTTCTCTGGAATGCTTGGGTGTGGGGTTGCCGTCGGCAAATTCCACTTTTTCATACCAGACAGGCAGAGAATCCAGGCCAAAGCGTTTTTTCTGGGAATCGTAAAGTTCGTTGGCAGCAGGAACCACATCCGCCAGCACGTTCTTTCTGTACTGGTCTACGTCATCGGCATTGTAGTCGAAGCGGTTCATGCGCAGATAGCCAAAGGGGGTGTAGGTGTCATAGCCCATCTTTCTGGCCATGTTGGTTCTGATCTTGACCAGTCTGTCGTAGATGTCGCCAATGGCTTCTTCGTTTTCGGCAAACCAGCCCCAGTAAGCCTTATGGGCTGCTTCACGGACTTTGGGATCCTTGTCGTTCATCTTTTCTTCCAGACCGGCCAGAGTCCAGGTTTTTCCGTCAAAGTCGATCTGAGCGGAAGCCACCAGAGCCTGGTATTCAGCGGCCACCTTGTTTTCCTGCTGCAGGTCTTCAATGATCCTGTCACTGATGGTTTTGCCGGAGAAATCCACAATATCAAACCAGGTTTCGGGGACATCCTTTTTCAGGTCTTCGACATAGGGGCTGGCCAGCACTTCCTTATAGATCACAGACAGCGCGTTTTCCAGCACTGGCATGATATCGCAGAAGAAGCTGTGTTCGTCCTTATAGAACTCATCTCTTGTATCGATGGTGTGGCGGGCGCTTGCCAGAGCTTCCATGCTGTTGACATGGCTCACCAATTCGTCCAGATGTTTGAAAGCAGCCAGGAAACTGTCATAGTCCTTGGCATTTTTCATGGCTTCGCGGTCTTTGTCCACTTCGGCCATCAGAGCTTCCATATCCGGTCTCTTGTATGGGAATTCAGAGAATTTCATGCATTTTCCTCCTTAAAACTTTTGAATCTATACTCACAGGACATATTGTAAAGACTTTTCATGGAAATGAAACATTTATTTCACAAACATGTGTTCTTCCTGAAAGAACACTCCTGCCCTTTCGCGAAAAAAGGGAGCCAGAGCACAAAGCTCTGACTCCCAAAGGAGAAGCAGGAAGAAGAAGGGAAAGCACGAAGTTCATCCGGTTTTCCTTCTTTCGATTTTCCTGTTCGATGGTCTGTTACCGGTTTCCCGCTTATTCCTATTTCTGTTTTCTTTTCTTGCCAAGAACAAACAGAGCACCCAGGGCAGCTGTAAAGGCAGCGGCCATGGAACCAAAGGCGGTGGAGGCAGCAGTCTTCACAGATTTTGCGGGAGTCTTGTCAGCCTTGTCTGCAGAAACAGACTTGTCAGCGGCGTCTGCCGGTTTGTTTTCGGCAGGCTTGTTGTCCACAGGCTTGTCTTCAGCCGGTTTCTGGCTGTCTGGATCCTGTGGTGTGACGGGATCCTTCTTTTCTTCGGGATATTCCAGACGGTGGTCGATGAAGGCATTCAGCTGTTCTGCTTTGTTCTGTAAGTCAGCAGCGGTCTGCTGATCCAGGTTTTCATCGGCCAGGGCATTGACAACCTGATTCTGGAAGGCGCGGATGCCGTCGGCTTCCGCAGCGGTGAAGAAGGCAAAGTTCAGGGTTTCCACCTTGGCCACAAACTCGTTGAGCGCCTTGAGGGCTTCTTCATCGGGTTTTCTTCTCAGCTGCAGATAGGCGCTGTTCAGAGCAGCTGTGGCTTCATCAATCTGTTCCTGGCTTTCCGGTGCTTCCAGAACGGCTTTGGCAGCCTGCAGTGCGGCTTCAAAGTCTGGGGTGGAGGAAGGAATGTACAGGCTCAGGTCGGTGTCTTCCACGCTGGTGATCAGCCAGGACAGTACTCGGGTATCCAGATCGCTTCTGGGGGTCAGAGCTGCCATGGCAGCAGCCAGATTCTGGGCGGCTTCGGTGATGGAAGCATCCAGAGCGGTGGTAGAAGCTGCGATTTCCTTAGCGTGATCCAGAGCAGCGATGAAGGCGGTCTTGGCTTCACCGTCTTCATACAGACCCAGGTTGATGGCTTCTGCTTCGACGATCAGCTTGTTGAGCTCGGTCTTGTCAGCGGTGAAGTCCAGCAGATGGATGGCGTAGGTCAGTTCACGCCAGGCCAGGTTGACGCTTTCCTGATCGGCAGAAGCATCATTCAGAACAGATTTGGCAGCAGCCAGTTTTTCTTCGAAGTAGTCTCTGACGGTTTCATTGAGTCCTTCCAGAACACCTTCCGCCTTTCTGGCTTCGGCGTAGTCCACAGCCTGCTGCAGCAGCACCTTGTTGGCACTTTCTTCCGGTTCTTCAGAACGTTCAGCCTGCAGTCTTGCAGCAGTGGCAATGGCAGACTGGATGCCTCTGTTGGAGGAGAGCACCTGATTGCGGTTTGCTTCGGACAGGATGGCAGAGCCATAGCTGCCGGAATGAGAAGGAGCGCTCATGGATTCAATGGAATCAGAGAGGGCAGCTTTTTCTTCGTCTGTGAGCAGATCGGAGTTCAGCAGCAGTTTGGCCTTGGCGGCATCTCTCATGCCGGCCTTCAACATTTCATAGCGGGGTGTGGAGTAGAAGTTTTTGCCATGAACGGTGGAGTCATTACCGCGTTCCATAGGATAGATGAACCAGCCGTCGCCGGGTTCCCAGTAGCGGTAGGACGCATTGCCGTGCATGTCATAGACATAGTTGTCCCAGGCCCATCTCATGTAGCCGTCGGTTCCCAGAGCCATGGAATACAGGATGGTCCAGTAGTTTTCACCGGGATCGGAGATCATGAAGTTGCTGGGGCGGTCGCCGGTGCAGGTGTAGAAGGTGGTCTTCAGACCTTTGGCTCTGCGGTGTTCGCTGAGAGCGCCGGTCTGTGCCTTGCTTGTGTTGCCCAGGTTGATGGAGATGTCATCAATGCGGTCGGTGAAGTCATAGTATTCCGGTGCGCCATAGTTCAGGGCAGAGGAAATCTTGAAGGATTCACCGTTTTCGTCTTTCACGGATTCGATGAGGTCAACAGCCTTCTCCAGATCGGAGAGGCCTCTTTCGTCCATGGAAATGTAGGTTACATCAAACCAGCCTTTTTCCCTGGAGTGAGCCATATAGTCCTGCAGGAATGCTGTCCAGACTTCGGTCCATTCACTGCTGCCGGGAGTCAGCTGGCGGTAGACCGTCTGGCCGGTGGTGCCGTCTTTCCAGGTGACCTGGTTGGACCAGGGCACGATGGAGTAGGCCTTGATCTGGCCGATGCCATTGGCAGGATCCAGAACGCCGGTTTCAATCATGAAGTTGATCCAGGCGTCATACCAGGTGTAGTCAAAGCTCCAGGTGCCGTCGGCATTCTTCGTCCATTTCACCATGGAAGGATCGCTGTAATAGGACTGATGGCCCCAGGCTTCTTCCACGATGTTGGCTACGGCATCATGGCCGCCCATAGCCACGTAATCCTTAATGGAATCTCTCATCAGATCAAAGTGGGCATCGGTGAAGTAGAAGTCATCCTGATGGTCATAGGAGATGCCGCCGGAAGGCTGGCTGCCCAGACCCAGGTAGTAGTTGGCTACGGCGAAGGGATGCTGCCACAGCTGGATTTCTGTGGCTTCTCCGGCCGGCTGCACCAGATCGATGACTTCCAGAGTGTAGTCGATGTCGATGGGCTGTTTGAGCTCATCAGCGGTGACGGAAATGGTGCCGTGGTAGGTGCCGGGTTCTGTCTCGGTTGTAGAAGAGAGGGTCACCCAGGCAAAGCGGATGGTTTCGGCTTCCATGTCGATGGCGCCGCCTTCGGCAATCTTTTCCGGGAAGTTCTTGACGGGCGCAGAAGAGTTGCCGCGTCCGATATTGGCGGACACTTCTTCCAGCCAGCTGATTTCAATAGCATCAGCAGGCAGCAGAGCGCCGTTTTCATTCATGAAGCTGGAAGCTTTCACTTCCACATTGTGCAGAGCCTTGCCCATGGTACTGACAACCACCTTGGAAGAGGCAGAATCGTTGAGCCAGATGGAACCGTCCCAGTCCTTATCGGATCCCAGGTACAGATCGTCATAACTTTCGGAGAGATCCAGACGCATGGCATCGGCACTGTACGCATTAGCCACACTGAGTGTTGGATCCACCACGATGGTGCAGGAAGCCTTGATGTTTGTTCCGGGCACAGAAGCGGTGATCACCACAGTACTTCTGGTGTCCACGGCTTTTGCTGTGACTTCGCCATCTTCGACGGTGGCCACAGTTTCATCGGAGGAAGACCATTCGATTTTGGACGCAGAAGCATTCCAGGGAGCAGTGGAGGCTTCCAGAGTCATGGTGCCTTCTGGCAGCAGAACCGCATCCGTCTTGTTCAGGCTGATGGAGGTGGGCGCCAGTTCATCGTGGTAAACCTTCAGGTAGTCCAGCTGAATGGCCATGCCGCTCTGGCCGACCAGTTCTACTTTCAGGGTATGTTCGCCGTATTCCAGTTCCGGTGTGGTGTAGATCAGCTGCTGGTTGACACGGGAAGAGTTGGTGGCAGATCCGGTGCCCACTTCTTCTCCATCAATGGTGAAGGTGTAGACGCCGTGTCCGGGAGCCTTGGTAGCCCACATTTCCACCTTGTCACCGATGAACTTCATTTCGAAGGAATCACCGGAATGAGCGTAGTGTTCATAGCCGTCATGGAAGTCGTTGGGATAGTAGGATCCGCCGCCGCTCCAGACGCCGTTGTATTTGATGCTGAACAGGTCATCGCCTGTTGTGGTCTGCATACCCTCGACGATGGTATAGCCGGGGAATGGATCGGGTTCTGGTTCTTCGGGTTCGCCGCTGTTCAGAACACCGATGTAGGTAATGGACATGCCATAAACAGGAGAAACAGCTGCTTCGTTGTATTCATCCAGAATGGTGAGCACAGCGGTATGGTCTCCTTCTTCCAGTTCGATGCCCTGGGCTGCAGAAGAATACAGCAGGGTATCGCCGCTGGTGCGGCTGGAAGCGTAGGCATCCATGGTCACGGCTTCGCCGCCGTCAATGGAAACGGAGAACTTTCTGTGGTTGGGTGCTTTAACGCCATAGATATTCAGGCCGCTGCCGGTGAAGTCGATGGAAACGGAAGCACCGGCCTTGTTGGCATAGTGTTCGGAAGCTGCTGCGGCACCGCCCTGGCTGCCTGCGGTCCAGCCGCCGTCATTGGCGGAGCCTTCAGACCAGGTAAAGCAGGCATCATTGTCATCCACGATGATTTCGGTCAGCTTGTCTTCGGCACTGGTGGTGACGTTGAAGTCCATCACATCACGGTAGTTGCCGGTTCTTTCGATTTCACGGTTGAGGATGCCCACCTGATAGGTGGTGTTCTTCTTCAGACCGGTGAGGGTCACACTGGTGTCACCGCGGTTGATATCCGCAGTCTTTTCGCCGTTGAGCAGAATGGCACAGGGTTCCAGGCCGCTGTAGTAGTCATCCCAGGACACGGTAATGGAAGTGCCGGTGCTGGAAACGGTGTAGGGATTCCACATGGCTTCGATTTCACCGGATCCCAGAGCTCTCTTATAGACCTTCAGGTTGTCGATGGTGATATCGGAAGCACCAAAGGCAAAGTTACCGTCAGCACCCAGAACAAAGTGCTTGCCGTCCACATCTACGGAAGTGCCTTCCAGAGAGGTGATGCTGCGGGAAGCTTTCCTGAAGCCGTCCACATACAGGCTCATGTCGCCGTCACGGTCAAAGACGGCTGCCACTTCATGCCACTCGCCGTCGCTGACAGCCG
>Belle_p2__coassemble_1276_pt1 | contig 52411 bp, 45 predicted proteins | sample Belle_p2__metabat2_low_PE_004 | metagenome-assembled genome bin Belle_p2 | reverse complement strand
AAGATCTATCCCGTTAGAACTACTCGTTAGAAAAGGACACGGGAACTACAGATAACCTAATTACCCTTCATCAGCGTAAATGTGAGGTGACAGCATCCTCAAATCCATAAAGATTGGTGGATATTCACTAAATCTTCATTTACACATCATTGAGATGGGTTGTTTCAGTGATATGCACAGGTAGTTTTCGAAGCGCAGGACTGATCAATCCATTCATTTCAACAAATGGCAGACAACCAAGTGCATATAAGTTGCATATCTGATATAAAATCGTGAGAATCGTGAGAAAAAAAGAGGTTTGCGTGAGAATTATCGTGAGAATTCTCAGGATTTCGCAGGAAAAATCAGACAAATCCCTGCTGCCAGCATCTGGATCAGAAGTGCACTGAAATCGAATAACACCCCATGATTTTGGGAAATCCGCGAATGATCGTTTCTTTTCGTGAGAAAAAAAGAGGTTTGCGTGAGAATTCTCGTGAGAAATCTCACGATTCCAGGAAAATTCTCACGATTCTCGGAAAATTCCTGAGAATCTGCTCCAGTTCCGGTTGTACTGACCTATATTTCTCTAAGAATCAAAAATGGATCCACATTCATTTCGCGTGGATCCATTTTTCAGTTCAGGTTGTTTGCTGGTGCTATCGGGTGATGAGCAGATAGACGATTTCTACAGGACTGTTCAGTCTGGCCTTAAGGTTGATGCAGCCGGTGCCGCTGGTCAGGTAGGTCTCAAAGCCGGTATTAACACCTTTTGCCCGGTTGAATTCGGTGCTGCCAGGCCAGTCTTTGTAACCGCCAAAGATCGGCCATGTGATCTGGGTGCCATGGGCATTGCCGGCCAGGGCAAGAGAAGGAGCAGCTTCTTTCAGTTCATCCGAGACCAGGTTATCCGGATAGTGGGTGAAGAGCAGGGAAAACTGGGAGTCCGAAATGGACTGGACTGCTGTTTCATAGTTGGGTTCCAGGGCCATGCCATACAGCTGGAAAGAAGCACTGGAACGGTTGGTGATCAGTCTGGAAGCATCTTCCAGAACTTCGATATCTGCTGACTTCAGAACCGAAGTCACCATGCTCTTTCTGGAATCATTGGTGCAGTCCTGTTCGCCGAGTACCGCAAACTTGCCCAGAGGAGCATGGACGCTTTTGAGCAGTTCGGTGACGGAAGCTTTCATATTTTCATCCACTTCCACGTCTTTGGAGAAGAGATCTCCCCCAAACAGGAACAGGGAAGGATTGAGTTCATTGATTTTTGAGAAGAGAGCCTGGGCTCTTTCCTCGGTTTCGAAGTTTCCGTACTCCAGATCGCTGATGTAGACCACAGAGATGGGATCCAGAGAAGCAGGGAGTTTGGTGTTTCTGGTCGTTTTGTAAGTGACATGGATATCAGCAGGGTTTACAACAAAGGCCCGGAAGATGGCCACATCCAGGGAAATGACGATGACGCTGAGAATGGTCAGAATCACCAGAAGAACTTTCTGAGCAGTAGTAGGCTTTTTCATGGTTTTCTCCTTCCTTCGTCTTTGGATTCATGACACTGACTGGAAGTGTCCTCATTTTATTCCCCATCCGGGAAATCGCCAATGGTTACAGCAGCCTGCCATGGAAAGAACATGGCCATGGCAGGACGGTATCGGTTTCAAAAACAGCTCCGGTCTGGCCGGAGCTGCAAGTGTTTCTATTCAGATTTGGGAGTTTCAGCCTGTTCCTTGCGGAAGGGAGGCTTATGGTTATGGGTCTTGTTGAGATGAGCCTTTCTCATGCGGGCCATTTCTTCCATGCTGGCGCGGGAGTTCAGAATAACCGGAATCACAATGGGGTTGCGGTGGGTCTTCTTATAGAGGAAGGGTTCCAGAGAAGAGCGGATGCAGTTCTTGATTTCCGCAAAGGTGGTTCTCTCTCTCATCTTTTCCACCAGGGCATTGCCGACGATGAATTCAGCTTCCTTGAGCAGAGCCTGGGAATCCTTGATGAACACAAATCCTCTGGAGACGATGATGGGTCTGGAGAGAATGCGGTTGTCCTTGGAGTCGATGGCGATGACTACGGCGACCAGACCATTGTCGGCCAGGATGCGTCTGTCCTTGAGGACAGCTGTGGACAGGCCGGAAATATCGTTGCCGTCTACATAGATATCGTCACCCTGGAAACGCCAGTCGGTGCTGATCAGCTCATGGTTGCGCAGAGCCAGCACGTCGCCATTGGCGCAGACGAAGATGTGGTTCTTGTCCATGCCGGTGGACAGCGCTGTTTCTCTGTGCTGCATCAGCATTTTGTGTTCGCCATGGATGGGCATGAAGTACTTGGGCTTGATCAGCTGCAACATCAGCTTCTGCTCCTGCTTGGAAGCATGACCGGTGGTGTGCAGGTTGTTGAGCACGGATTTGTTCAGCACCTTGGCTCCGGAGCGGAACAGCTTGTCTACGACTTTGTTGACGGAGGCGGCGTTGCCCGGAATGGGGTTGGAGCTGAAGACCACGGTATCGGTGGGTTTCAGGTGAATGAAGCGGTGGGTGCCGTTGGCAATGCGGCTTAAGGCAGCCAGCGGTTCGCCCTGGCTTCCGGTGCACAGGATCACAACTTTGTTATCAGGTGTGTGGCGCAGCTCATCAGCGCTGACAAAGTCGCTGTTTCTGGCTTTGATAACCCCCATCTTGCGGCCAATGTCCACGATGTTTTCCATGGAGCGGCCAAAGACGGCCACTTTTCTTCCGTTGCGCACGGCGGATTCAACGATCTGCGCAATGCGGTAAACGTTGGAAGCGAAGGTAGCCACAATCAGACGGTTCTTGACGTCCTTCATGATGGAGTTGATTTCGCTGGCGACGTCCTTTTCGGAAATGGAGAAGCCTTCAACGCCGGAGTTGGTGGAGTCGGACATGAGCAGGTCGGGGTGAGAAGCGCCGATGAAGGCCATTTTCTGGTAGTCGGCGTTCTGTCCTACAGGAGTCAGGTCAAACTTGAAGTCACCGGTGTGTACGATGGAACCGTTTGGTGTGGTGATCATGACACCCAGGGAATCCGGAATGGAGTGGATGGTATTGAAGAAACCAATGGTGAAGTATCTTGTGTTGATGGCATAGTCTTCGTTGATTTCAATAATGGGCACTTTGGGAGCATCCTTGTGCTCGGCCAGTTTCTTCTCAATCAGCGCCTTGGCAAAACGGGGGGCATAGATGGCATCCAGCTGCACCTGCTTGAGCAGGAAGGGGATGCCGCCGATGTGGTCCTCATGGCCGTGGCTGATGACGAGAATCTTTCTTTTCTTGTTGTTGCGGATCAGATGATGATAATCGGGGATGACGTAGTCGACGCCAAGCAGTTCGTCGTCCGGGAAAAGAATGCCGCAGTCGACGATGACGATTTCATTTTCATGTTCGTAACAGTACATGTTCTTGCCGACTTCTCCCAGACCGCCCAGGGCGTAGATGAGAGTGTCGTTTTTCTGGATTTTCTTTTTATCGTTTTTCTGAACCGGATGCGCATGATGCGCCGCGGGATGGTTGCTGGTTCTGCTGCTGGCTGACCGTCTGGGTCTGACAACAGCGGGGACAGAGGAATCGGACCGGGGAGTCTGATTCACTTTGGCTGGCAGGCTTTTTCTGTTCGTTGTCATTGAATACCTCAAGGGCACCAAAAAGGGCCCTTTTTCCTTTCGTTCGCTGTTTTGTAATTAGAAAACCGGACAGAGGCCGGTTGGTGATAAATCTGATAATGGACTGCTGACTGGATGATTGCACCCTGAAAGAGGCGCAGTTCTCTTTGTTAATTATAAGGGAAAATCCCCCTGTTCACACTGTGATGATTACAAACATCCTTCTGCGAGTTTTGAAAGGACAGACCATTCGAAACAGACAGAAAAGAGAAATCCACCAGCAGAAACCCGAAACGCCAGACTTCGGGTGTGCTCAAATTAGATTGTGTACCAGAAAAGGATAAATTACCTGCGCGGGCTGGAAAAAGAAAGACAAAACGGAAAATGATAAACGCTTTCCGGCGAAACTGGTGGAATGCATCCAAAAAAGAGCACAGCCAGGCTGAAAAAGGAAATCTGCCCGATAAAGCGGCATTTAGCCCAGACTGCGGATCTGTCACAATAGAAGAAACAGACCGGTTCACCGGACCGGCAAAGGAGAGCGTGCCATGGCATTTGATTTCAGGAAGGAATACAAGGAACTGTACAAACCGGGAAAGAAACCGGAAATCGTCCAGGTGGGTCCCATGAATTTTCTGGCCATCCGGGGCGTGGGGGATCCCAATGAAGAAAACGGGGATTATGCCCAGGCTCTGCAGATTTTCTATTCACTGGCGTACTGCCTGAAGATGAGCTATAAGACGGACTATGCCATTGAAGGCTTTTATGAATATGTCGTCCCGCCTCTGGAAGGCTTCTGGTGGTCACCGGCTGGCGGTGTGGACTATTCCAGAAAGGAAGATTTCCACTGGATTTCCGTCATCCGCCTGCCTGAGTTCATCACCCGAAAGGATTTTGACTGGGCTGTGCAGACCACGACGAAAAAGAAGAAGCTGCCCTGCTGCCTGGCAGAATTTCTGACCATCGAAGAAGGCCTGTGTGTGCAGGTCATGCATACCGGATCCTACGATGAGGAACCGGCAACTATTGCCAGAATGAATGCCTGGCTGGAGGAGCATGGCTATGAAAACGACATGAGCGGCAGACGCCATCATCATGAGATCTATCTCTCGGATCCCCGGAAAACGGATCCGGAAAAACTGAAAACCATCATCCGCCATCCCATCCGCAAAAAGGAGCAGTAGAACCACCACAAAAGAAAGAGCACTGGCAGACAGAGAGGAGAAGCAGCTGCAGCCAGATCACCATCCATCCCCACCCCTCAGAAACACAGTCCAAACTGATTTTTTCAACAAAAAAGACTTCCCGCAGGAAGTCTGATGGAACTTATTCGATGATGATGGCGTTGTCCTTTTCCTCCATGGGATTGGACACATTGATGTGATCATAGTACAGCTGACCGGTGAGGTGGTCGATTTCATGCTGGAGCACAATGGCGGGATAGCCTTCGGCTTCAATAACAACGTCCTGATCGGTGAGCAGATCATAAGCCTTCACCCGGATGCGGTAGGGTCTGTAAACCAGTCCGGTATGACCTTCGGGCACGGACAGGCAGCCCTCACCGCCGCCCAGAGCGGCCAGCTTTTTCGTTTTCATGGTAATGCGGGGATTGACCAGCGCATAGCTGATGTCTCCTTCTTCACTGCCGGTATGCACGGCGATCATCTTCAGAGGGATGCCCAGCTGAATGGCCGCAATGCCCACGGCGGGCTGCAGATTTTTTGCCTGCGCCTGCTCGGGATCCTGGCTGTCCACAACGTACTGATGCATGGCACTGAGCAGTTCTCTGTTGTCATCCGACAGAGGCAGGGCCACATCGGCAGAGTGCTCACGGATTCTGGGGTCATCATCATGAATGATGGTGTCCATATTGATTTCCATAATAGTTCATTCCTTTCTGCCAAATTTCCAGGCAAAGGAAGCAGAACGTGCCGGCTTCTTTTGCGGATTTCTTACCTGTTTACCTTTACAGAAAGCCACAGGAAAGTCAAAAACAAAGCGGAACTTCCTTCTCTGCAAAGCAGAGAAAACACAGGAAAGAGCAGGGGAAAAGAAAAGAGGAAAGAAGAAGGAAAGAACAGGCACAAGCCTGCCATCTTCATTTCTTTTGACAGTCAGAATGGAAAGATACAGGGCCGGATTCCTTCGGGGGTTTGGCCCTCTTTCTTTGTCTGCTAGAATGACAGGGACTTCAGGAGCCAGAACAGGTAACAAGGCTCCATAAAGGAGGGGATAGTCATGAAAGTCAATAAGGGGAAACGCAGACTGAAAAAACGGTCTGCTTCACCCGCACCTGCACCCCGGAAAGCTGCCCAGGATCCTGGCGGTTCGCAAAGACAGCAGAAAGCAGCGGTGCAGAAGAACCGGAAACCGGATGTTCAGGCCGCTGCAGCCCCCAAAGCTGCGCCGGCCCGTCATAAAAAGCACGCCGAAAAGAAAGAGAAGCAGAGTTTTCGGGAGCGGTGGTTTCCCAAAAGAGAAAAGGGCGATCCCGTCATTCTGATCTGCTGCCTGATTCTCCTTGGCCTGGGGATCCTCATGGCAGGAAGCCTGTCGAACTATAAGGCTTTTGAATCCTATCGGGAAGCCATGAGCGATTTCATCAAACAGATTCTGTTTGCGGTCACCTTCCTGGGTGCCTGTTATTTAGTGGATCGGTTCTTCAGCTTCAAACTGATGAAGTATGCAGCCATCCCCCTCATCCTGGTTTATTTTGCCCTGATGATTCTGGTGGCGCTTAAGGGGGACGAAAATTACGGAGCCAAATCCTGGATTTATATTGGAGGAGTCAGTGTTCAGCCCTCCGAGTTTTTCAAGCCGCTGATTATCGCGCTCTGCGCCTTAATGGTTTATACGTACACGAAAAAGAAGAAGTGCCTGGAACCCACTGCTAAAAATTTCTGGCGGGTCACCTGGCTGCCGGCGCTCTGCCTTGCGGGAACCATTGGTCTTTTGATTGCTCAGAAAGACATCGGGACTCTGACCATCTGCGCTCTGATCTCTGTGGTCTGCTTCCTCATTCCTTCCATGCCCTGCCTGAGTAAATACCAGAAATGGGTCAAGATTCTGATGAGTGTTGGTGTGGCAGCCTCCCTGGTTCTGTTTGTCTTTACGGACTGGGGAACCAGAGCTCTGGCTTCCAGCGACAGGTTCAGCCACATTGCCGTCCGGATCAACAACTTCAAGGATCCCTATACGGACCTCATGGGCCAGGGCTTCCAGACCGGCAATGGTCTGTATGCCATTGGCGACGGCGGTCTGACCGGCAAAGGGTTTGGCAACTCCGAGCGTAAGTACGGTTTTCTGACCCAGGCGGAAAGTGACTTTATTCTGTCCATCATCGTGGAAGAGCTGGGGCTGTTTGGCCTGCTGACAGTCACTGTGTGCTATCTGCTGCTGGGGTGGCGGCTCTTTGGCTTTGCCATCCGGGCCAGAGATCAGGGGGACAAGGTCATCCTGAGCGGGGTGGCCGCCTACTTCCTGCTCCACTTTTTCATTAATGTGGGAGGAGTAGGCGGTCTGATTCCTCTGACCGGTGTGCCGCTGCTGCTGCTTTCGAAAGGAGGCACTTCCATGCTGGCAACCGGCATTGCTGTTGGTCTGGCCCAGAGTTCTATCCGCCATGTCAAGGCGGATCTGAAAGAACACAGAAGACAGGAAAAGGCCAGAAAGCTGGCAGAAGAACAGGCAGAAGAAAAAGACCAGGCATCCCCTGCCGATGCCCTCTATCAGCCGCCTCTGGCCAAAGGAGCAGTATAAGATGAAAGCAGCTTTCTGTGGATCCTTTGATCCCATTACCCTGGGGCATATGGACCTCATCACAAGAGCTTCCTCTCTCTTTGAGGAAGTCATCGTGTTCGTGACTCCCAATTCCGGCAAGAACGCCCTGTTTACCAATGAGCAGAAAGTGGACTGGATTGCCCAGGCCTGTGCTCATCTGCCCAAAGTACGCGCCTGCATTCAGGAAGGTCTGGCGGTGGAAGCCTGCCGGAAAGCCGGAGCCGAAGTGCTCATCCGGGGTCTGCGCAATGAAACGGATCTGGGTTATGAACAGAACATGGCGTTCATGAATTATTCCCTGGACAGTACAGTTGAGACCTTCTGCCTCTTCTGCCGTCCCGAATATGCCTTTATTTCCAGTTCCAATGTGCGGGAACTGCTAAAATACCATCAGAGTATTGAGGCCTTTGTGCCTGAATGCGTCTTTCAAGCTCTGCAGCCGGAATTCTCCGGCAGCGCAAAGCAGCAGGAGGCTGAATTCTGAAGTCTTCTGCATCCGGAGAAGTGACTTATGAGAACATTGATTGACTGGCTGAAGGACCGCGGACTGGAACCCCGCAACATTCAGCTGTATTACGAAGCCTGCACCCATTCTTCCTATGCCAACGAACATCACCAGCGCTATGACGACAACGAGCGTCTGGAATTCGTCGGTGATGCGGTGCTGCAGATCTGGTCGGCAACGGCCCTCTACAACATCCATCCAAAACTGCGGGAAGGCAAGATGACCACCGTCCGCGCTCAGACCGTCTGTGAAAGCACCCTGGCCAAGCTCAACAAGAAGCTGGGCTGGTATGAATTCCTCAGACTGGGTGTGGGAGAAGAACGAAACGGCGGCCGCATGCGTCCTTCCATTCTGGCAGACCACTTTGAAGCCTGCATCGGTGCGGTCTATCTGGACCTGGGCTATGATGCCGCAGCATCCATTCTGGATGAATACATGAAGCCGCTGATCAAGGCCGAAAAGCCGGAAGATGTCACCGACTACAAGACCCAGCTGCAGGAATATGTTCAGACGGACAACCGCAAGACCATCCAGTACCGTCTGCTGGAAGAAACCGGTCCTTCCAACGCGCCTTCCTTTACCATGGGCGTGTTCCTGGACGATATCTGCATGGGTATCGGACAGAGCACCACCAAGAAAAAAGCCGAGCAGAAAGCAGCCAAGGAAGCTTTCTCCAAGCTCGCCAAATAATCCTTTTGACATCTGCAGACAGGAAAAATCCCTCCTGTCTGTTTTTTTGCGTTTACCCCACCGGCCTGTTAAGCTGATAGGATCACGAAACAGAAGAAGAAAAAAGCAGAGTTCTTCTGCCAGAGAACTGCCCTCCTGTTTCCTTTGACCCCGAAGAATTTCTGCCCAAAGCAGGCTGTATCGGCCTGTTTTAGAGCAGTTCATGAACCATAGAAAAGAAAGAGAGGAGAGAAAAGCATGTCAAAAACCGTTGAAGAAACTCTGGGTCATCTGGTCTCGGATGAATATGCCAGCTGTCTGCAGAATGCATCCTTTCGCAAACCGGCTGAATACCACAACAAAAGCAAGCGGCTTCACCTGGCACTGAAAATGGAACGGCCGCTGCCCTATGAGGCCTACCACCAGATCCGCCACCAGCTGCGCATTGCCCTGCACTGTGCCATTGAACTGGACATCGAAACCGGACTGACCCCCACCCTGGATGACCTGGATCAAGTGGCTGCCTATGCTTCCGACTTCACCTCCGCAGATCAGGCGCTGTCTGCCTTTATCGGCCTGTCCCCCTGCTGGACTCCGGAAGGCTCCCTGAAATACGCCACGGAATCGGAAGAGCGTCTGGAAAAGCTGCAGTCCGCTTCCCGAGCCCTGGAAGGAAAGCTCAAAAGCGCCGGCTGGAATACCGGCGTGGTGTGCGAGCTCAACCGCATCAGTGAAAGCAGCGTCTTCAATGCCCAGGTGCCTGACCTCCCCGAAATGCCCAAACGTCCCGCTCACACCCCCGACAAGCCCATGCGCTCCGGCGGCCGCAGAGGCGGCTCTTCTTCCCGCAGCCAGGTGGTGAAAATCCGGGATCTGGAAGCCGGCATGAATCATATTGCCGTGATCGGCCATGTCTTTGACATGGAAATCCGGCAGACCAAGACCGGCCGCTTTCTGCAGCTGATCTATCTCTCCGACTATGATGATGCCATCGTCTGCAAACGGTTCGACTCCCGCAATGTGGATGAAGAAGCCATGCGCCAGATCAAGGTGGGCCAGACCCTGAAGATCAGCGGGGAAGTCACCTATGACACCTTCCAGAAAGCCAATGTGCTCTCTGCCTTTGGCATTGAACCGGCTGCCGTGGAAGAGAGAAAGGATACGGAAAGTGAAAAGCGCATTGAATGGCACATTCACTCCACCTTCTCTGAAATGGATGGCGTCACCCCCATCGAAGACTACATCCAGAAAGCCTGGGACTGGGGCTGGGAAGCAGTTGCCGTCACCGACCACAACGTGGTGCAGGCGTTCCCGCTGGCCCAGCACAAGGCCGCTGCGCTGATCAAGAGCGCACCGGACCGTCCCTTCAAGATTCTGTACGGCTGTGAAATGTCCATGGTGGACACCGTCTATGACACGGTGTGGAACAACGACCATTCCGCGGTGGAAGGCCGCACCTTTGTGGTGTTTGACCTGGAGACCACCGGTCTGTCTTCCAGACTGGATCAGATCATTGAATTTGGTGCCGTCAAGATCGAAGACGGTGCGGTGATCGACCGCAAGCAGCTGTTCATCAACCCCAAAAGAACCCTGCCGCCCAACATCGTCAGCCTGACCCATATCAAGCAGGAAGACGTGGACAGCGCAAAACCCATGGAAGAAGTCTTTGACGAGATCAGGGACTTTATCGGCGATGCGGTGCTGGTGGCTCACAATGCCCGGTTTGACCATGGCATGCTCAATGCGGCTGCCAGAGAACTGGGTAAAGAAGAATTCAACAACCCCGTCATCGATACCATGCCCATGGCCCGCTCCCTGCTGGATCTGAAGTCCTACCGTCTGGGCAACGTGTGCCGCAAGTACGGTGTGCTTTATGATGGCGAAGGTGCGCACCGTGCCGATTACGATGCCGAGGTGCTCAGCAGCGTCTTCCTGCACATGCTCAACCATCTGGGCAGTGATGTGACTCTGGATACCATCGCCAACATGGATTCCTCCACAGCCCTGCGCAAGAACCACCCCATGCACATTACAGTGTTTGCCAGAAACAAGGACGGCCTTAAGGACCTCTTTGAACTGGTGACCCTTTCTCATACCACCTATCTGTCCTATTCGCCCACCTCTTCGGCAGGCGGCACCACCGGAACTCCCCGGATTCCCCGGGCAGAACTGGAAAAATACCATGCCAAAGGCAACCTGCTCTTTGGCTCCTCCTGCCAGAATGGCGAGCTTTTCGAACTGGCCCACACCCGTTCCAGAAAAGAGCTGGAAGATGCCATGGACTTCTATGACTATGTGGAACTCCAGCCTCTGGACTGCTACAAGAATCTGCTGGACAGACAGGCCATCGCCAACCGCGATGACCTGATGACCATCCTGCGCTATCTGCTGGAAGCTGCCAAAGCCAAAAACAAGCCGGTCATCGCTTCCAGTGATGCCCACTACTGCGAGCCTCACGACAAACGGATCCGGGATGTGTACATCAACGCCAAGACCGGCGGGGCCGGAAGACATCCGCTGTACAAGTACAACGCCTATGAAAGACGCACCCTGTCCAGCCCCAACCAGCATCTGCTGACCACCAGAGAAATGCTGGATGCCTTTGCCTGGCTGGAAGATCCGGATCTGGTGCATGAGATTGTCATTGAAAATCCAAAGAAGCTTTCTGAGTTCACCGAGGCCATCTATCCCATCAAGGACCGCCTGTATCCGCCTGATATTGAAGGCTCTGACCAGAAGCTGCGGGATATCTGTTATGAAACCGCGGTGGACTGGTATGGCGATCCCCTGCCGGAACCGGTCAAATCCAGACTGGACCGCGAGCTCAACGCCATCATCGGCGCGGGCTACTATGTGGTTTACTATATCTCCCATCTGCTGGTGAAAAAGTCCAATGAAGACGGCTACCTGGTCGGCAGCCGTGGATCCGTCGGCTCTTCCTTTGTTGCCACCATGTCAGGCATTACCGAGGTCAACCCGCTGAAACCTCATTATCTGTGCCGCAAGTGCCACCACCTGGAATGGGTGGATGACGGCTCTGTGCACTCCGGCTTTGACCTGCCGGACAAGGTGTGCCCGGACTGCGGTGAAATCATGCGCGGCGACGGACAGGACATTCCATTCGAAACCTTCCTGGGATTCGAGGGAGACAAGGTGCCTGATATCGACCTGAACTTCTCCGGTGACTACCAGCCCAGAGCCCATGCCTTTACCAAGACCATCTTCGGTGACGATCACGTCTTCCGGGCCGGCACCGTATCCGGTGTGCAGGAAAAGACGGCCTACGGCTTCGTCAAGGGCTATGAAGAAGAGATGGAAATGGAACCCATGAGCGAAGCAGCCAGAACCGATCTGGCCAAGAGCTGCACCGGCGTCAAGAGAACGTCCGGCCAGCATCCCGGCGGCATCGTCGTGGTGCCTCTGGACATGGATGTCCATGACTTCACCCCCGTGCAGTATCCGGCCAACAACCCCTATGCCGAGTGGAAAACCACCCACTTCGACTTCCATCAGATTCACGACAACATCCTGAAATTCGATATTCTGGGCCACGTTGACCCCACGGCCATGAAAATGATGGAGCGTCTGTCGGGCATTGATGTCACCACCCTGCCCATGAACGATCCGGAAACCATGAAGATCTTCTCTTCCACGGAAAGTCTGGGTCTGGATTCCACCCTGTACAACGAATCCACCGGGGCCATGGGCATTCCCGAATTCGGAACCCCCTTTGTCCGCGGCATTCTGGAACTGACCAGACCCACCACCTTTGCGGAGCTGGTCTCCATTTCCGGACTGAGCCACGGCACCAACGTCTGGCTGAACAACGCCAAGGACCTGATCGATGCGGGCATCTGCAACCTGAGACAGGTTATCGGATGTCGAGATGACATCATGGTGGATCTGATCCGCTACGGCCTGCCCAAGAAAGCCAGCTTTACGATCATGGAAAGCGTGCGAAAGGGCAAAGGCCTGAAACCGGAATGGGAAGAGCTCATGAAGGAGCACAATGTGCCTGAGTGGTACATGGACTCCTGCCGCAAGATCAAGTACATGTTCCCGAAGGCCCATGCGGTGGCCTACGTGATGATGGCGGTGCGCATTGCCTGGTTCAAGGTGCACATGCCGCTGGTCTACTACTGCCAGTTCTTTTCCATTCGAAGCGATGCCCTGGATATTGCCGTCATGATGGAAGGCAAGACCGCCATTCAGTCGAGAATGGCCCAGATTGCGGCAGCCAGAGCAGACAAGAGCGTGGCCGTTTCCAACAAGGAGCTGGCCACCTATGACACCCTGGAGCTGGCCTATGAAATGGTCATGCGCGGCTATCACTTCAGCCGGATTTCCATCAGCCGCAGTGCGGCGGATGAATTCATTCCCGATCCCGATGACGACAAGGCCATCATCCCGCCCTTTACGGCCCTGGATGCCCTGGGCGTCAGCGTAGCCAAGTCCATTGTGGAAGCCAGAGAACAGCGTGCCTTCCTGTCCAAGGAAGACATTCTGCAGAGAACGTCCTTAAGCCGCACCCTGTTAGACAAACTGGACTATCTGGGCGCCCTGGAAGGACTGGATGAGCGCAATCAGCTGAGCCTGTTCTAGTCCATGGTCAGATTGAACACTCTGTGGCAGATGCCTCAGGTTTTCGATTTCTGTCCGGATCTGAAAGCGGTGTTATACTGGAGTGGAATAAAGTGAGGTATGGAATATGGCACAGACAAACATCAGCTTTGAAATGAATGATAAGCTCGCTTCCCGCATGGAAGATGTGTGCGAAGATCTTGGGCTGACCATGGAGGAAGCCTTCCAGATTTTTGCCAACCGCATGGTCCGGGAAGACGGCATCCCCTTTGAAGTGAAGGAAGAAGATTACCCCCGCGACGACAGGGAGACCCTGGCTGCCAAAGTGCTGAAAATCAGCGCTGCCGTTCTTGCTGTTGCTGCTCTCATCAAGGGAATCAGCTGCGTGATCCGTCATTTCTCCAGAAACAGATAAATCATTCAAACACAATAAAACAGACAGGCCCCCAGAGAGGATCTTCACCATACGGTGAAAGGCTCTTCCGGGGGCCTTTTTCTGTCGAATTTCACAGGGGACTGTCCTTTGATGAAAAGAAGAAGTGGCTGCTTTTCCATCAGGCTGCAGGGCAGAGGGAATAATTGTGGAAGGAGTGTCGGCTACAATACAGACAATTCTGATCAGAAGGATTTTCCTGATAACAGGAAGGGGAGAACAAAATGACAAATTCACCTGAAAAACCGGAGAACCGCCGACAAAGGGAAGAAGAAATCCTGCAGAACCTTACCCTGCTGGATGACACCTTCATGGCAGTGTGCTTTTCACAGTTCACCGACGCTCTCCAGCATGTTCTGCAGATCATTCTGGACAAGCCGGACCTGAAAGTGGTCAAAGCAGAACGGAAAAAACCATTCATGGATCTGGATGACGGCTCCCTGTGCGTGCAGGCCTGGGCAGTGGAACCATCCGGACACCGCTATCTGATCGGTGTACAAACGGATACCCATGGCGCATCCCCGAGAAGAGCCCGGCTCAGTCTGAGCAGCATGATTCATGAAACTCTGAGCGAAGATGAGTTCGCCGATGAAAATCTGGACACCTGGATGATCTTTCTGACTTCAAAGGATGTCTTTGAAACCGGACTGCCTGTCAATCATCTCGGCCTCAGAGTCCGGGAAACAGGAGAAATACTGGATCTGGGATACGGAACCATCTACTTCAATGCGTCCTATCGGGGCGATGATTCTTATGGAAGACTGGCTCATGATCTCTGCTGCCCGGATCCGGATCAGATGTATTGCGCTGCTCTGGCAGCCCCGGTCCGGTATTTCAAAACGACAGAAAAGGGAAAACAGGAGATGTTGTCAGTCCTGAAAGAACAGAGTGAAGAGGAAAGGCAGGAAGCCATCCTGGCCAGCCAGCTGAAAGTGGCCGCCAGTCTGCTGAGAAGAGGCACCATGACGCTGGAGGAAATTGAAGACATCACAAATCTTCCCGGTGAACGCCTTCTGGAACTGCAGGAAGAACTGCCGGAACAGTTTTGATGTTCCTGACCTTTCCGGAAGAGCTGACTGAAAAATGATCTGAGATACGTCCGGATCTTGCAGCGCCTGGTACAGCCTGGTAGGTCCCCTGAAAAGGGGACTTTTTTGCGGATTCACAGTAAGAGGTTTTCCTGTCTGAGCAGCGTATTGAGACGAATGAATTTTAGTGATTTCATGAAGAGGGGATGAGAACTGAAAGTTGTCTGCTAAAATGAAAAGAAATGAAAAGCGAGGAAAATTTTATGCTCAGAGATACAGAAATGTTTGACATCATCGCGCTGGAAGAAGACAGACAGCGCGATAACGTGGAACTGATTGCTTCTGAAAACTTCGTTTCTGCGGAAGTGAAGGAAGCCCAGGGATCCTGCCTGACCAACAAGTATGCTGAAGGCTATCCCGGCAAGCGTTACTATGGCGGCTGCGTCAATGTGGACAAGGCCGAAGATCTGACCCGTCAGAGAGCACTGGAACTCTTTGGCGGAGACCATGTCAATGTCCAGGCACACTCCGGCAGCCAGGCCAACATGTCCGTGTATCAGACCGTACTGGAACCCGGTGATACCGTTCTGGGCATGGATCTGACCAGCGGCGGCCACCTGACTCATGGTCATCCTCTGAACTTCTCCGGAAGAACCTACAATTTCATTCCCTACAACGTAGATCCCGAAACTGAACGCATTGACTACGACAAGCTGGAGGAACTGGCCATGGAACACCATCCCAAGCTGATCGTTGCCGGTGCTTCTGCCTACCCGCGCATCATTGATTTTGAGCGTCTGGGCGAGATTGCCAAGAAATCCGGTGCTCTGCTCATGGTGGACATGGCACACATCGCCGGTCTGGTTGCTGCAGGCGTTCATCCCTCTCCCATTCCCTATGCTGATTTCGTCACCACCACAACCCACAAGACCCTGCGCGGCCCCCGCGGCGGCATGGTCTTCTGCAAGGAAGAATTCGCCAAGAAGCTGGATTCCAGAACCTTCCCCGGCATGCAGGGCGGACCTCTGGAACACGTCATCGCAGCCAAGGGCATTGCACTCTATGAAGCCCTGCAGCCCGAGTTCAAAGACTATGCCAACCAGATCCTGAAAAACGTACAGGCCATGGCTAAAGTCTTTGATGAAGAAGGCATCCGCATGGTTTCCGGAGGCAGTGACAACCATCTGCTGCTTCTGGACACCAAGGCTTCTCTGGGCATGACCGGCAAGAGAGCCGAAACCCTGCTGGATGAAGCCGGCATCACCGTTAACAAGAACACCATTCCCTTTGATCAGGAAAAACCCTTCACCACCTCCGGCATCCGTCTGGGCTCTGCTGCCATGACCAGCCGCGGATTCAAGGAAAAGGAATTCGAGCAGGTAGCCTGCTGGATCGTTCAGGTGCTCAAGGCTGATGATGAAGAAACAGCTCATGAAGTACGTAAGGAAGTTGTCAAACTGACACGTCAGTATCCTTCCGAGGCTGTCCTTTGATCCGGCTGCTCTGTATAGGGAAAAACAAGGATAAGAATCTGACGGCGCTGGAAAAGGAATATATCAAGCGGATCAGCGCCTTCGACAAACTGACCATTGAAGAAGTCAAGGATGAACCCGATGTCCATTCCGAACGCCCCAGTGAAGCCAGACTGATTAAGGAAAAGGAAGGACGACGGGTGCTGGACAAAATCAAAGACAGTGATTTTGTCGTTCTGCTGGATCTGCACGGCAGAATGGTCACCTCCGAAGAATTTGCCAGAAACCGGGAATCCTGGTCTAACCGCCCCGGCGGACTGGTTTTCGTGATTGCCGGTTCCCTGGGGCCCAGTGAAGAACTGGTGAAGCGGGCCAACTGGCGCTGGAAGCTGTCGGATCTGACCTTTACCCACATGATGTGCCGGACTCTGGTTCTCGAACAGATCTACCGTTCCTTCATGATCCATTACGGCCGGTCCTACCATAAGTAAGAAAGGGGAAGAGCAATGAAAAGAAGTGTCAAAAACTATCTCTGCATTACCGGAATGCTGATCATTCTGTATGCCTTTGGTCTTACCATGGTGGGCACCCAGGAAGAACGAAGCCGGCGGATGGAAATCAGCCAGACCGAAACAGCACCCACCCCGGTTGTCAGCTATGTGCTGGCCGGTCTGGAAGGCGCGGGTTTTGCGGCTCTGCTTGGCTGGTACATTCTCTCCAGACAAAATGAAAAGACCTTCTCGGAAGTGTGTGCCACCAAAAGTACGGGCATGCGCCTGTCCGTTTCGGCACTGGCTGGCTGTGCGAGTTTTGCCATGGTGGCTCTGATGCTTTCAGGCTCCCTGCTGCATCCAAGCCTTCCCCAGTTTTCCATGCCGGAAATTCAGAATCCCGTCGCGGCCAATCCCGAACCGGAACCGGATCCTGAACCGGAACCCGAACCGGAACCCGAGACGCCTTCCGGCACCAATCCCGCCGATGATGCCGCAGCAGATCAGGTCGTCGACAAGGAACCTCTGGATCTGCAGAATGCCCAGCTGGCAGGAAACACTGCCGATTCTTCCGTTCTGGCAACAGGCAAGGGTGGAGCTCTGAGTCTGGTCGCCAGCAGCGTGCAGAAAACCGGCGATGCCCAGGATGTTTCCACAGCGCTGGCCAGCGGTGTCAACAGTGCCGTCCTGGTCCGCCTGGGCGGAACCGCCAGCATTCTGGGATCTGACCTGTATACCTCGGCCAACGGGGCCGCAGCTGCAGCAGTCAGTGGAAGCGGCAGTACGGCCACCATTTCCGATACCACGCTTCATACGGACCTGCCGGATTCCTCGGCGGCTCTCAGTGCCTTTGGAGGCACCATGAACCTCTCCCAGAGCACTCTGCTTTCCCAGAGCACTCATTCCCCGGCCATGCTGGTCAATGAAACCAGCACCATCACCGGCAGCACCCTGCTCATTGAAACTTCCGGCCCCCTTTCTCCGGTGGCTGAAGTCTATGGCACTCTGTCGGCTTCCGGCCTCAATGCCAATGCCATGCAGGCCATGGCTTTCCGGCTGCACAGTGCTTCGAAAACCGAAGTGCTCTCCAGTACGGTTTCCTGCTCCGGGGCAGGGGAGAATGGTGTGGATGGACTGTTTGTTCTGGACGGCCTCAATGCCAAAGGAGAGCAGAAGAAGGAAAAAGCATCTCTGGAAGTCAACAACTCCAGCATTCTGTTCAACCCCGGCTCTCAGGCTGCCCTGAGTGCTCCGGTCTTCAACGTCAGCCAGGCTTCGGCCTCCATCACCTGCATCGACAGCATTCTGAGCACCGACAACGGTCTGCTCATGAAGCTGACAGACAGTGATGTGGAACTGAATCTGGAAAACCAGTCTCTGTATGGAAGAATGCAGCTGGATGGGGACAGTTCTCTGAAGATCAGTCTGAAGGATGGCTCCTCTCTTGGTCTCTCCGTGCAGAGTGATCAGGCTAAAACCGGCACCCGGATTCATCTGGATGCCACCAGCGTTCTTTCTCTGAGCTCCGATCTGGATCTGGAAGCTCTGGAAAATGAGGACAGCACGGGATCCAACATCCAGACCAATGGTTTTGCCCTTTATGTACAGGGCAAACCCTGGACTGGCGGCGCCCAGTAACAGAAATAAAATTCTGTCTGCTGAAACTAACTGAATCTGAAAACAGGAAAGAGCTGCAGCTCTCAGGGGATTCTGTTCTTGAATCCCATGGAGGCTGCAGCTCTTTTGCGCTCTGGTGCAAACGGAGGTTTTTTGACTGGAAAAAAGAAGATTTTCGAACAGTTTTCGCCATTCCATTTCAAACGGAGGGAATTGAGCAGGTCGAGAAATTTCATGGCTGATTTTTTCATCCTTGTAACAGGAAATGAAAATCACGTTGTCCCCGTGTTATACTAGATTCGTGTTGGAATGCACAATCTGCATTCACAGGAGGAAAAATAGAAAGATATGGCAAAGAAAACTGTCAAAGATCTGGACGTTAATGGCAAGAAGGTCATCGTCCGTGCTGATCTCAACGTACCTCACAAGGGTTCTGAAATCACCAACGACAACCGTGTCAAGGCAGCTGTTCCCACATTAAAATATCTGACAGATAACGGAGCAAAAGTTATCCTGATGTCTCACCTGGGAAAAGTTAAAACCGAAGAAGACAAGGCTAAAAACGATCTGGGTATCGTTGCACCCCGTCTGTCCGAACTGATGCCTGGTGTAACCGTTAAATTCTGCCCCGTAACCCGCGGCGAAGAACTGGAAGCCATGGTTGACGCTCTGAAACCCGGAGAAATCCTGCTGGTTCAGAACACCCGTTATGAAAAGGGCGAAAGCAAGAACGATCCTGAACTGTCCAAATACTGGGCAAGCCTGGGCGATGTCTTCGTAGAAGATGCTTTCGGTTCCGTTCACCGTGCTCACAGCTCCACAGTCGGCATTCCTGAAAACCTGCCTGAAAACGGTCTGGGCTTCCTGGTAGAAAAAGAAGTTGAAATGCTGGGCAAGGCTGTTGATGATCCCGTACGTCCCTTCGTCGCTATCCTGGGTGGTGCCAAGGTATCCGACAAGATCGCCGTAATCGAAAACATGCTGGACAAGGCTGACAAAGTCATCGTTGGCGGCGGCATGGCTTATACCTTCCTGAAGGCTCTGGGTCATGAAGTAGGAAACTCCCTGCTGGAAGAAGACAAGATTGATCTGGCCAAATCCATTCTGAAAAAGGGCGAAGGCAAACTGGTTCTGCCTGTTGACACCGTTGCAGCTGACAAGTTCGCAAACGATGCAAACGTAGAAATCGTTGGCCTGGATATCCCCGAAGGCTACATGGGCCTGGATATCGGACCTAAATCCATCGAACTGTTCAAGGATACCCTGCAGGGTGCCAAGACTGTTGTATGGAACGGACCCATGGGCGTATTCGAAATGCCTAACTTTGCCAAGGGTACTCTGGCTGTTTGTGAAGCTATTTCCGAACTGCCTGATGCAACCACTGTAATCGGCGGCGGCGACTCTGCAGCAGCAGCTATTCAGCTGGGCTTTGAAGACAAGTTCTCCCACATTTCCACAGGCGGCGGTGCTTCTCTGGAATACATGGAAGGCAAAACTCTGCCCGGTATCGCAGTCATCTCCGAAAAGGACTAATCGTCCCTACGAATACAGAACAGGAAAACAGGATAAAAACTATGAGAGATATCATCATTGTCGGCAACTGGAAAATGAACAAGAACAACGCCGAAACTAAAGCTTTCTTTGAGGAAGTTGATCCAGCTGCCAAAACAAGCAAAGGCCTCTATGGCATCGGCGTTCCCTTTACAGATCTGAGAACAGCTCTGGACAATGCAGACAACCTGATCGTTGCTGCTGAAAACGTACACTTCGAAGATTCCGGTGCTTTCACCGGTGAAGTTTCCGTTCCCATGCTCGAAGAACTGGGCGTTAAATACTGCATCATCGGCCACTCTGAAAGAAGACAGATGTTCGGTGACACAGACGAAACTGTCAACAAAAAGGCAAAACGTCTGCTGGAAGCAGGAATCACTCCCATTCTGTGCATCGGCGAAACTGAAGAAGAATACGATGCAGGCAAGACCAAGGAAGTTCTGACCAAGGAACTCAACGGTTCTCTGAAAGACATTCCTGCAGAAGCCTACGAAAATATCGTTCTGGCCTATGAACCCATCTGGGCCATCGGCACAGGCAAATCCGCTTCCGTAGAAATCGCTGAAGACTGCTGCAAACTGGTTCGTGACGTTGTACGCGACATGGCTGGTGATGAAGCTGCAGACAAGGTTCGCATTCAGTACGGCGGATCCGTTAAACCCGGCAACATCGTTGAATACATGGCTCAGCCCGATATCGACGGTGCTCTGATCGGCGGCGCATCCCTGAAACCCGAATCCTTCCTGGAAATCATCGAAAAAACAAAATAAGTTTCTGACCTCTCCTCTTTCGGACTGTGTCTGAATCTGATTGATTATGCATAAGAGCAGTGCTCATCCCCTCTGTCTGACAGAGAGGGAAGCACTGCTCTTTTTTTTCAGGAAGGCAGAAACGCCTTACAGAAATGACCAACAGGTTGTTACACAAGTGGATTGAACATACAGACGCAGTTATTTTAGGCTCTTCCGGTAAAACGGTTCTTTTCAAATTCTCCAAAATGACGAAAATAGAATAGGGATGAGTCTTGGAATTTGAAATTCTGACCAAAGGAGGTCTCGAAATGATCATTATGGGAACAGACTTTGATGACACCCTCTATTTTCACGATGGACGGGGTCTCAGAGAAGAAGATGCCAGTGCCATACAGAAATTCCAGCAGGAGGGCAACCTGTTTGGACTTTGCACAGGCCGAAGCCCGGGCATGATGGAGGCCATTGATGAAAAGACACAGGGAAAAGTCCGGTTCGACTTTACCGTGTTTTCCAATGGGGCCTGCATTGTCTACCGGGATCAGATTCTGTTTGAAGCCGGTCTGGATCCGGCCTTCATTGAAGAAATGATCCGCACCTGCCCGGATGCACCCATTATCATTCACCACAGCACCGGCCTGTATACCACAAAACCCATGAAGCTGGAAGCCGAATCTCGTATGCTCGAGAATACCGGCCAGCTTTATGAAGGAGTGTGCTACGGGCTGTCCCTGAATTTCCACAATGAGGCGGCCAGAGCCTGCATCGAGAAATTTAAGGATACGGATCAGGCTGTCTGTGCCTACAACTCCCGGTACTGCGATTTCATTCCTGTGGATGCTTCCAAGGGGAAAGGTCTTCTGATCATGGCGGACAGACTGAACGTTCCTCATGAAAGCACTGCAGCCATTGGCGATTCCTACAATGATCTGTCCATGCTTCAGTGTGCTGCCCACAGCTTTACCTTTCCACAAAGCCCTAAAGAAGTGCGCGAAAGTGCAGACTGGCTGGTGAATGGTGTCGGCGAAGCCATTCACATCCTGGAAAAGACAGCCAAAGCAGAACTGTAAGAGGCAATCGGTCTCTGAAAGCGAAGTGCTGAAAACTGAGAAATCGTTTTGGTTGCCCGGTATTCAGCCGGGTGATAGAGTCATTTCAGGGATATTAATAGGATCTTAATGTTTAAAAAATAAAAATTAATACTTCATAAATTCACAACACAGAAATGAGAGAGGAGGGCTTTTTACGAATTCTTTTGAAAAAAACGGCGGAAAAATAGCCGCGGCGCTTTGTATCGCTTCCTGTATCCCAGCCCTGGCCTCCGTCTATGCAGTTGCGACTGCAGACGGCTGGCATGGTGACAAGTATCTGGAAAACAGACAGGTTGCCAAAGGATGGAAAAACATCGATGGAGACCTCTACTACTTCGATGAAAAAGACGGCAGTGTCAATCTGGAAGAAACCCAGAAGGCTGTAGCCGATGCAGCTCTGCCCGAAACAGAACAGTCTGACGATGCAGCTTCTGAAGTTCAGGAAGAAACGGAAGAAGCTGAAGAAACAGAGACGGAAGAAACAACTGCCGAAGAAGCAGAAGCCAAACCTGCTGAAACAGAGCAGAAAGAGACAGAAACAAAGCCTGCAGAAGAAGAAAAAACCGAAACTGCAGACAGCTCCATTAATAACAATCTTGCCATGGCTGATCCCATCGAATCCGGTGCCGGCACAGCCGGCGGGGCCCAGTACAGCCCCCAGCCCGGACTGGGAGATCACACCACCCAGACCCCTGTTCAGGAAACCGCTCCTGTTCAGCAGCCCGTCAGCGTTCCCGGTTTCGTGGAATCCGTGGATGCCTACGGCAGTCCTGTGACCATCGACCAGTATGGCAATGTGGTTCAGTATGAAGCAGACGGCACACCCGTGACCTATGATGCCCAGGGCACTCCCTACTACTACGATGCCTATGGCAATCCATGGCCCAACGGCATTGCGCCGGCACCGGCTCCCGCCCCTGCACCCGAACCCGCTCCATCCGCTCCGGCTGAAGATCAGGTCACTGCACCTGTTGAATCTGTCACCGGCGGATCTCAGACATCTTCCTGGTCCATCCCGGGATTTGTCACCACAACAGATGAAAACGGCGTGTCCATCACCACCGACCAGTATGGCAACATCGTGGAAACGGATGAAAACGGACAGGCTGTCACCTATGATGCCAACGGCATTCCCTATTACTACGATGCCTATGGCAACCCCTGGCCCTATGGCGATCCGGGTCTCCTGGATCAGTATCAGCCATCCACCGGGGAAACCGCTCAGCCCGATCAGAGCGGCTCCTGGACACCGGAAGTGACTGAACCCGAAGTGGATCAGCCCGTCTATGATCAGCAGCCCGCAGCTCCGGAAGTGAGCGATCCCTATGCCCAGTATGCCGAACTCAATGCGGCCATCGTCCAGGCTGCTCTGCCTCTGGTGGGCACCACCAATGGCTGGCAGTGCACCGAAGTGGCTGCAGCCGCTCTGGCAGGAGCCGGTGTCTATGATGCCGATTCCTACTGGCCCGATGAATTTGCGGATGTTTACGGCGTCTATGTGGATACACCCCAGGCCGGCAACCTGATCTATTACGACAACGGCGGCCGCGGCGTGGATCATATTGCTGTTTACATCGGCGATGGCCAGGCCGTTCACGGCAACTACTATATTGATGGCGAAAGTTACACCGTCATCGCCGGGGCTGAACTGGAACACGCAGGAACACCCCAGTACATCCAGGTCCTTCGCTGATCTGGTCCCAATCACCTGAAAAAGTCTGAGGAAACTCAGGCTTTTTTGTTATCATGAAACATAACGTAGAAAGAAGGCAGATTATGTCAGTGAACAATGCAGTGCTTGAAACGATCAGGACCAGAAGGTCTGTCCGTTCCTTCCGGAACAGGCCGGTGGAAAAGGACGTGCTGGAGGCTGTTGTGGAAGCAGGCCGCTATGCGCCCACCGGCATGAACAGACAGGATGTCTGGTTCTTTGTCACCGATAAGCCTGAACTGATCCGGGAACTGTCCGAACTGAACGCGGATGTGATGAAAGCCGCCAATCCGTCCTACAAGGGAGATCCATTCTATCATGCTCCCGCTGTGGTGGCGGTGTTAGCTGACGCCAGTGATCCCAACTGGGTCAAGAATGGCTCTCTGGCCATGGGAAACATGATGCTGGCGGCTCATTCTCTGGGCCTTGGCTCCTGCTGGATCAACCGGGCGGATGCCGTATTTGATTCGGAAGCCGGCAGAGGACTGCTGGATGGCTATGGCATTCCGAAAAATGCCGCCGGGGTGGGATTCTGCATCCTGGGCTATCCCGGTGAAGAAAAGGAAGCGGCTGAGCGCACTTCCGTAGTGGTGGAAGCTCTATGATGCGCATTGGACAGGCCGTGGACATTCATCCCCTGAAAGCCGGCCGGCCGCTGATTCTGGGCGGTGTGCGCATTGACTCCCCCCTGGGACTGGACGGCCATTCCGATGCGGATGTGCTGCTTCATGCCATTGCCGAAAGCATTCTGGGTGCTCTGGCGCTGGGGGATCTGGGCCATCATTTCCCGGACACCGATCCGAAATACAAGGGCATTTCTTCCATGCTGCTGCTGGAGCACACCGCCGGCCTCATGCGCCAGAACGGTTACCAGATCGGCAACGTGGATGCCACCATTCTGGCTGAAAAGCCCAAACTGGCTCCCTACATCGAAATGATGCGGGAAAACGTAGCCCGTGTGCTGGAGTGCGATATTTCCCAGGTGTCCATCAAGGCCACCCGGGGTGAAAAACTGGGCTTTGTAGGCCGTCAGGAAGGCATCTGCTCTCTGTGCGTCTGCCTGCTGGAGAGCCGGGCATGAGAGTCGTTCTGCAAAGAGTGCTGCAGGCTTCCTGCACCATCGACGAAGAAGTAACCGGCGCCATTGAAGGCGGGTACTGCCTGCTGGTGGGCATCGGACCAGAGGACACGGAAGAAACTCTGGAAAAGATGGCTGCCAAGATTCTGAAGCTGCGGGTGTTCTCGGATGCCCAGGGCAAGATGAATCTCAACGTGATGCAGGCTGAAGGAGCCATTCTGTCCATTTCCCAGTTCACGCTGTACGCGGACTGCAGAAAGGGCAACCGGCCCAGCTTTACCGGCGCAGCCGCTCCGGAGCGGGCCGAAGAACTGTACCACAAATTCAACGCCATTCTGGCCAGGGACATCCGTGTGGAAACCGGCCGGTTTGGTGCCGACATGAAAATTGAACTGATCAACGATGGTCCCGTGACCATCCTTCTAGACAGCGAGGTACTCGGATTTTGATACTCTATGGAACAGAACTGAGCGCAAAGCTCAAGGAAAAAATGAAGAACCAGGCGGCAGCCTGGAAAGAAGAAGGACGCAGACTCCCCTGTCTGTCCGTCATTCTGGTGGGGGATAATCCCGCCAGCCAGTCCTATGTCAAAAGCAAGGGCAAGGCCTGCCAGACCATCGGCATTGAAAACCGCACCATCGTCCTGGATGGAAACATCAGCCAGGATGAACTGCTGGCTGTCATTGAACAGGAAAACAGCAACCCCGAAGTCGACGGCATTCTGGTGCAGCTGCCTCTGCCAAAACATCTGGACGAGGTCAGCGCCATCGATGCCATTTCACCCGATAAGGATGTGGACGGGCTGCACCCCGTCAACGCCGGAGCTCTGCTCACCGGCAGATCCGGTTTTGTCCCCTGCACCCCCAAGGGCTGCATGGCCATTCTGGAAGAAGCAGGCCTGAAAGATCTCTCCGGCAAAAAGGCTGTAGTCTGCGGCCGGAGCAATCTGGTAGGCAAGCCTCTGGCTCTGCTGCTGCAGAATGCCAATGCCACGGTCACCACCGTGCATTCCAAAAGTCCGGATATGAAGAAGATCTGTTCTGAAGCGGACATTCTGGTGGCAGCCATCGGACGTCCGGAAATGATCACAGGGGATTATATTAAAGAAGGCGCCGTGGTCATCGACGTGGGCATCAACCGGGTTGACGGAAAACTGAAGGGTGATGTACTCTTCAGCGAAGCCGAACCCAAAGCCAGTGTCATCACACCGGTTCCCAAAGGCGTCGGCCCCATGACCGTCTGCATGCTTCTGGACAACACCATGGAAGCCTACAGACGCCATGAAGGTCTGGAGGACAGTCATGAATAAACTGGAATACGATCTGGGCGACATCATTGAAATGAAGAAGGAGCATCCCTGCCACAAATCCAAGGAATGGAAAATTATCCGGATGGGTGCGGACATCCGCATCAAGTGCCAGGGCTGTCAGACTTCCGTCATGATGCCCCGCCAGGAATTCGACAGAAAAATCAAGAGGGTGGTCCGCAGGGCAGCAGACCAGTCCAGTCAGGAGGAATAACGCTTCATGCCATTAACAGCAGGTATCGTGGGCCTGCCCAATGTGGGCAAATCCACTTTGTTTAACGCCATCACCAAGAGTCAGGTGGAAGCCGCCAACTATCCCTTTGCCACCATTGCCCCCAACGTGGGTGTGGTTGAGGTGCCGGACAAGAGAATCGATCGTCTGGCCGAGCTGTTTCACCCGAAAAAAACCATTTACACCACCTTTGAATTCACCGACATCGCCGGTCTGGTCAAGGGTGCTTCCAAGGGCGAAGGTCTGGGCAACCAGTTTCTGAGCAACATCCGTCTGACAGATGCCATCTGTCACGTGGTGCGCTGCTTTGATGATGCCAACATCACCCATGTGGAAAACACCATCGACCCCATCCGTGATATCGAAATCATCGACCTGGAGCTGATCATGGCCGATCTGCAGACTGTGGAAAACCGCATCAGCAAAGTTCAGCGCAAAAGCTCCAGCGGCGACAAGGAAGCCAAGGCCGAATACGCCCTGCTTCAGCGCCTGAAACCCCATCTGGAATCCGGCCAGCCCGCCCGTTCCATGGAGTTCAACGATGATGAACTGGCTATTGTCAGACAGTACAATCTGCTGACCATGAAACCCGTCATCTACGTGGCCAACCTGGATGAAAACGGCATGGCCGATCCCGAATCCGTAGGCTACTACAGACAGGTTCAGGAACTGGCTGAAAAAGAAGGAAGCTCCATTGTGCCCGTATGCGCCAAAATGGAAGAAGACCTTTCTTCTCTGGAACCCGAAGAACGGGCTGCCTTCCTGGAAGAACTGGGCCTGCCCCAGTCCGGTCTGGACAATCTGATTCAGACCGCCTACAGCGTGCTGGGTCTTTGCACCTTCCTGACCGCCGGTGAAGACGAATGCCGGGCCTGGACTTTCAAGAAAGGCATGAAGGCTCCCGACTGTGCCGGTGTCATTCACACTGACTTCAAGCGCGGCTTCATCAAGGCCGAAGTGTACCGCTTCGAAGACATGGATGAGCTGGAAAGCGAACAGGCCATTAAGGAAGCCGGCAAAATGCGCATGGAAGGCAAGGACTACGTGGTTCAGGACGGAGATGTCATGCATTTCCGCTTTAATGTATGATCCGTTCCATGCTGAATCTGGACTTCGAGTCCATTGTCATTCAGGTGCTGGCGGTCATCTTTGCCATGAGCATTCACGAAATGGCTCATGCTCTGATGTCCTATGCCCTGGGAGATGAACTGGCCAAGCGTTCGGGCCGTCTGTCTCTGAATCCCTTTCACCACATCGACTGGGCCGGTCTGGCCTGTCTGCTGCTGTTTGGATTCGGCTGGGCCAAACCCGTTCCCGTGGATCCCCGCTACTACAAGGATCCCAAGGCCGGCATGGTATGGACGGCATTTGCCGGACCCATGGCCAACTTTCTGCTGACCTTCGTGTGCATCATGTTCTATTACATGCTGGCAGCGCTGGCTCCCTCTTTTGCTTTGACCAATGCCATCGGTGTGTTCCTGATGAGACTGTTCTCTGTAACAGCCGTCATCTCCGCCGGTTTTGGCATCTTCAACCTGATTCCCGTGCCGCCTCTGGACGGCGCCAAGGTGTTCTGGGCTTTTCTGCCGGACAGAGACTATTTCCGTTTTCAGCACCCCAACCGCTGGATCTACCTTCTGTTCCTGGTGCTGATTTTCTCCGGCATTCTCTCCCAGCCCCTGGGACTCATGCGCAATACCCTCATCGACTGGATGTCCAGTTTCTGGAGCGGTATTTTCCTGTAGTCCGCCAGAACTCTTCTGGTGGTTGCTTCATCAACCCAATAGCTGTCTGGTTATCGCATCAGACAGCTTTTTTGCGTCTGAAAAAAGAGGACACCTTCAAAAAGAGAAACAGTAACAGTCATTGCATGCCCTCCCTGCAGACGCTACCATGAAACCAGAATAAAGCGATTCTGGTGCTGCCTGTCCTCTGAGTGGAAAGAGGGAAAGCAGCGGCAGAAATCCGCCTCTGCCTTATGGAAGGAAAAGAGACTATGAAGAAACTGCTTGAACCGCTTTTGAAACAGGAGAACAACGGGATGCTTTCCTGGGTCCTTCTGTTTCTGATCATTGAATTCGGCTTTACCTGGCTGATGGAAGCCATGATCCTCCATCATGTCACAGTTGTCCCGGACGGTCTGAACTGGACGCAGATGGCTTTATCCGCTCTGCTTCTTTTTACAGGCCTTCTGGCGGGCAGAAGCCTGCTGGTTTTCTCCATGAAAAAATCCGCCGGAAAGGAAGGCTGGTGGGTGCTGGCCGGTCTGCTCCTGGCACTCTCTGCCCTGGCCGGTTCCATGGGCTCTGTATTTTCTCAGACTTCGTGGTCCATGCTGGAGGGGATCTACTATGTGCTGGAAGAGGTGTTCCCCTGGATCTTTCTGGGCTGCACCCTCTCCCTGTTTCTGCTCTATGGCGGTCTGCTTTCCTCGCTGTTGTTTGCCTTGGGATCGCTGCTCTGGATGAACACTACCCTGCCTGCCGTTCTGGAAAGTCCTCTGCTGGTGCTTTTGCGGGCCCTGCTTCCTCTGGTCTTTCTCATGGTGCTCAACATCGATCTCAGTGAGGAAGAACCCGAAAAAGAAGAGACGGCTGGAAAACCGGCAAGCAGAAAGAAAAAAGCCCTGGCCTGGACGGCCAACGGGCTGCTGCTGGGTCTGGTGAGCCTGATTCTGCTGTTTGGTATGGGGCTGCTGCTCTGGATTCCTACGGCTATTGCCACCGGCAGCATGCAGCCGGCTCTGCAGGTGGGAGATCTGGCAGTGGTGGATACCACCAGAACGATTCCGGTGGAAGGAGATGTGATCTCCTATGAAAGCCAGGGGGTCTCCGTGGTGCACCGGGTCATTGAAGTGCGACAGGAAGAGGGGGAAACCCTCTGGATCACCAAAGGCGACAACAACACGGAAGCCGATCCGGCTCCGGTTCACGCTTCTCAGATTGAAGGCGTTGTCTGCTGGAGTCTGCCCTGGGCTGGCTGGCTGACGCTGTGGATGCACGCCGGTTAGAGCAGGGAAGAAAAACCTGGAATTCAATTGTTTAAACAGGAAACTGGGGCTGTACCGGAGGAGGAGACTTTCGAAGTTTTCCTCATTCTGTACAGCCCTTTTGTGATTCAGACAGACCAGAAGCGCCGCTATGTAAAAAAACGATTGAGCATAAACAATTTATCAGATATAATAAAATCAACCAATGAAGAGGATGAACTGTCTCATGAAAAAGGGAAGAGAAACCCACTTTGTGTTCTGAATCCTTTTCTGAAAGGGTTCGTCCGGGAGGCTTGTTATGCGTAAACCAGAGAGAACGAAACAGATCACAACGGCTCTGCTCGCCTTCTTCCTGCTTATCGCATCTGCCTGTGCCGGCCCGGCTTCCGGTAAGGATGCTGCAGCGGACTGTCTGATCAAGACGGATCAGGGAATGGTCTGGACCAGGCTGGATCAGGAGAACGAAACGGCCAGTGTCATCCGAACGGAGCAGCTGGATTCCTACAAAGGGAAATCCTACTGGAACGATCAGATGGTCTTTCCAACAGAACAATCCATCGTTCTGGTCAGACAGAACGGCATCAAGGATGGCATGAGTCTGGTGATTCAGGACCGCAATTTTCAGGAAAAGCCCATTGAAGCCACACCAGCCGGCTCCGTCAGCTGCATGACAGTTGATGATGGCAGGATTTATCTGGCCGACTGTTCAGGAGCAGAGAGCACCATTTCTGTCTACGATGAGAAGGCACAGCTGCTGGATACGGTCACCATCGATCTGCCGGATACGGAATTCTTTATGATCACAGCCATGCTGCCCAATGTGGAAAATGGCGGTCTCTGGCTCTTGTGCGGTTCCCTGGCCAGTCTGGAAGAGGGGAATGCTGCGGGAAACTTTCTGATTCAGACCGATGAGAATCTGCAGATTGAAAACGTCCTGGATCTGAACGTCCCGGCAGGCTCGCTCTTCAGCATGGCTCAGGACGAGAATACGATCTATCTTCTTCAGAAGTACGCAGGCACGGATCCCCAGGGTGAACCTTTGGGCAGCAGCCAGGTGCTCTGCTTTGATAAACAGGCCGAAAGCCTGAGGGGAACGCTGCTCCTGGATCTGGCATACGGTCAGACCATCGACTATATCCCGGAACGGAATGAACTGCTCATTCGCACAGCCCCATCCGACATGGAACAGAAAGGCTGGCTGCTTGTTTCTCTGGATTCTCAGGAGCAGAGTGTTCTGTTTCAGGAAGAAGAATACGCAAAAGCTGTTTCTCAGACTCCGGGAGGATTTGGCACGTATCATGACGGGGCCTACTGGTTTGTGTGCAGCCACTCCCTTCTGAAATACGATCCGCAGACACAAAGCACCACCAGCTACGCCCTGCAGGGATCTGCCTATTCCGATCCGACGGGAATCATTTTTCCTGAGCAGGCCCAGCCTGAGCCTGTTGAAGAATGATCCGGACCGGAACCGGGATCCGGCAGTCTGAAACAGGGAAGAAAACCCTGGAACAATTACACCCATGAAACAAAAACAGGGCTCTGCCATGATGGCAGGGCCCTGCTCTATGTATCAGAATTGTGATTCTGCTGAGGGATCAGCTTTTCAAAGGGGGCTGGGTACCGGAGCCTTCCGATCCGGGCTCAGCATCCACAGAAAAGGTCCATCCGATGGCTCTGGCTATGCGGCCGGGGACCTCGGTGAAGTGGGTGCCGGGATTCCAGACCAGAGTGCTGTCGATGCCCCGACTCTGGAAATGAGAGCAGAGAGTCTCCATGATCTCTCCGGTTTTCTGCAGCAGGGGATTGCCGGTTTTGACTTCCTTTGTCCCCAGGGAAAAATACACGCTTTTCAGCTGGCCGCCAACGGGCTGCTTCATGGCCCACTCTTCAAAGTGCTCAAACCACACAGAACCGGAAACACACAGGAGCCTCTGGAATTGCGGAGACTGCAGGCCTGCCCACAGGGCAAACAGACCGCCCAGGGAATATCCGCCCAGCCAGATCTGATCAGGCTTTGCGGGCAGATGGTCCAGAGCCCAGGGCAGCAGCCTGGTTTCCAGAAACTGTCTGGTAATGTCTCCATGACCGGCAAAGAAAGTCTCTCCATTTCTGGCGGGCCAGCAGGAGAGCAGGGCATTCGAGTCGTTCACATTCACCAGCAGCAGATGGAAATGGGGAACGCGCTGTCTGGAACAGGCCTGGCGGATCTGCGGCAGCAGTTCGCCGGAAGCAAAAAAGACCACCAGGGGTACATCGTCTTCTCTGGCCAGAACCAGATCGGCTCTGACAGGATCCTGCGCATCTCCAGGATAATTCAGCATTCGGTTCATGGCTTCTCCTTTCCCATCTGCATGACTTGTTTTGAAGATATTCAAGCAGAGAACAGGCCGCTTTGAGGGGACAAAGCACTGAAATCTGGAAGGGAAAGGGGAAAAGTTCATGATCTTCAGTCACTGAAGAAAACGTGTTCATCCTGGCTGAACATATGGGTTTCCTGAAAAGACATTCTGTTTTTTCTGAAAATTTCAAGACTTTGTTTCTGAAAAAACGGATTTCACATTGCATTGTGTGATTTTTGTGTTTATTATCAGTTTATATTTTTTAGGAAGCAGAGGAAAGAATATGAAATCTAAATCATTTAAGGTTCTTGCATCCGCCGCTCTGGCAGCCGGATTACTGGCTGGCTGTTCCGGAAACGGAGATGCCAACTCCAATGGCGGCGGAGATGCCGCCGGCGCCAAACTGGGCGATACCGTTAAAATCGGTCTGAACTTTGAACTCTCCGGTGCCGTTGCCGACTACGGAAACGCAGAAAAGAACGGCGTGCTGCTGGCTGTTGAACAGTTCAACGCCAGAGAAGACAAACCCTTTACTGTTGAAACTGTTGAAGTGGACAACAAGTCCGATGCCGCTGAATCCACAACGGCTGCCAACCGTCTGATGACTCAGGATGGTGTAGTGGGCATTGTTGGTCCCGCCACCTCCGGCGCAAGCATCGCCACCTACGCCGTAGCAGAACAGAATCAGGTTCCCGTTATCAGCCCTTCCACCACACAGAACGGCGCCATGATGAACGGCGACATACCCTATGCCTATTCCTGGCGTGTCTGCTTTGAAGACAGCGAACAGGGTAAAGCCATGGCTATCTACGCCGCTGATACTCTGAACGCCAAAAAAGCTGTTGTCTTCAACGAAACCTCCGACTACGGACGCGGCCTGGCCAATGCCTTCACAGAAGAGCTGACAGCCCAGGGCGGCGAAGTGGTTGACACCATCGAATACAACGCCAAGGATACTGATTTCTCCAGCTTTATCACCCGCATCAAATCCAAGGATTTTGATGTCATCTATATCGCCGGCTACTACAACGAAGCCGGTCTGATCATCAAACAGGCCAAGGATGACGGCATTGACTGCCCCATCATCGGTGCTGACGGCTTTGACTCCACCACACTGATCGACCTGGCTGGCAAGGATTACGCCACCAACGTTTACTTCACCACTGCCTACTCCACAATCGATGCTTCTGACGATCTGCAGAACTTCATCGATGCCTACAAGGCTAAATATGATCAGGAACCCGGCATGTTCGCAGCTCTTGCCTACGATGCCACCAACCTGCTTCTGTCCAATCTGGAGGCAACCGGTGAATCCGGAGAAGCGCTGAATGAATCCATCAAAAATGCAAACTTTGACGGTGTAACCGGCAGCTTCGTCTTCAATGCAGATACTCATTCCCCTGAAAAGAAAGTTCTCGTTGTTGAACTGACACAGGGCGAACAGACTGGCGTTACAGAAGTCAATCCTGACTAAGTCCCGCATCCAACAGGGAGGCTGAACGCCTTCCTGTTTTTTTGAAAGGAGAACAATATGGAGCAGTTTCTTCAGCAGGTCATCAACGGCCTGTCCCTTGGAAGCATCTACGCCCTGGTGGCCCTTGGCTACACCATGGTGTACGGCATCATCAAGCTGATCAACTTTGCCCATGGAGACATCTATATGATCGGGGCTTATGTCGCCTTCTGGGTCACCACCAGTTTTGGCTTCAGCTTTATCCCCGCTCTGCTGACTTCCATGGTTGTCTGCGGTCTTCTTGGCGTGCTCATTGAGCGTGTGGCCTACAAACCTCTGCGAAAGGCCCCCAGAATCACCGCTCTGATTACCGCTATCGGTATTTCCTATGTGATTGAATACACCACCCAGCTGTTCATGGGTGCTTCAGTCAAGACCTATCCCGCCATCGTGCCCACCACCAGCTGGCAGATCGGCCCGGTGAAGATTTCCGCCATGCAGCTGATTATCTTCTCCGTCACCGTGCTGCTCATGCTGCTGCTGACCTTCATCATCAACAAGACCAAGGTCGGTCGTGCCATGAGAGCCGTATCCGCTGACGAAAACGCCGCCAAGCTCATGGGAATTTCCGTGGACAACACCATTTCCATGACCTTCCTGCTGGGGTCCGCCCTGGCTGGCGCTGCCGGTGTGCTGGTTGGTCTGTACTACAACTCCATCTCCCCGCTCATGGGCATGGTGCCCGGCCTGAAGGCTTTCGTTGCGGCGGTATTTGGAGGCATCGGGTCCATTCCCGGCGCCATGATCGGCGGCCTGTTCATCGGTCTGTGCGAAACCATGGTTGTTGCCTATGGCAGCTCCCTCTATAAGGACGCCATCGTATATGCCATTCTGATTCTGGTGCTGATCATCCGGCCTTCCGGTCTCTTTGGCAAAACGGAAAGAGAGAAGGTGTAGAACATGGCCAAACAGGTATTTTCCAAAGTCAATCTGGTATGGACGGCCATCATTCTGGCCATCTTCGCCCTGTTTGCTCTGCTCATGCAGACCGGGGTCATCAACTCCTATTACGAGTCCGTGCTCTTCACCATCTGCATCAACATCATTCTGGCTGTGTCCCTGAACCTGGTTATCGGCATCTGCGGCCAGTTCTCTCTGGGCCATGCCGGCTTCATGGCCATCGGTGCCTACAGCGCCGGTGTGGTATCCAAAATGATCCCCGGCTACGGCGGCATGTTCCTGGGTATTCTGGCCGGCTTTGCCATTTCAGCCGTGGCTGCCCTGATTGTCTCCATCCCCACCCTGCGCCTGCGCGGTGACTACCTGGCCATCGCCACCCTGGGCTTTGGAGAAATCATCCGTATTCTGATCATGAACATGAAGATCACCAACGGCGCTGCCGGTCTGACCGGCATTCCCCAGCTGACCACCTGGCCGCTGCTCTATGCCGCTACAGTGATTTCCGTCATCATCTGCACCAACTTCATGCGTTCCGCTCAGGGACGCGCCTGCATCGCCATCCGCGAAGATGAAATCGCCGCGGAAGCCATGGGCATCAACACCACCAAGTACAAGGTTATGGCCTTCGTGGTGGGTGCCATTCTGGCTTCTCTGGCCGGCAGCCTGTTTGCCAACTACTTCTTCGTACTGAACCCCAACCAGTTCACCTTCAACAAGTCCATCGACATTCTTGTCATGGTGGTCTTTGGCGGCATGGGCAGCATGTCCGCTTCCGTTCTGGCAGCCATCCTCATCGGTCTGCTGAACATGTACCTGCAGCAGTTCACCGACCTGCGCATGATCATCTACGGTGCCGCTCTGGTTCTGATGATGATCTTCAAGCCCTCCGGCATCCTGGGCACCTGGGAAGTGTCCCTCACCCGCTGGTTTGAGAAAATGAAGAAGAGAAAGGAGACGGCCTGATGTCTGAAATCCTCAAGGTAACCAACCTTTCCAAGAACTTCGGTGGTCTGGCTGCCGTATCCGGCATCAATATGACCATCAATGAAGGCGAGCTCATCGGTCTGATCGGCCCCAACGGCGCCGGCAAGACCACCTTCTTCAACCTGCTCACCGGTGTGTATGAGCCTTCCGAAGGCCTCATCGAAATGACCGTAGACGGCAAGAAGGATCAGATCGGCGGCCTCAAACCCTACAAGATCACCCAGAAGGGTGTAGCCCGAACCTTCCAGAACATCCGTCTGTTCAAGTCCATGACGGTGCTGGAAAACGTAAAAGTAGCCATGCAGACCAACATCCGCTATAGCCTGGGGGCTGCTCTGCTGCGTCTTCCGTCCTATTACAATGAAGAGCGCTGGGTGGAAGAAAAAGCCATTGAATATCTTCGTGAAGTGGGTCTGTTCCAGAAACGTTACGAGATGGCTTCCAACCTGCCCTATGGCGAGCAGCGCCGTCTGGAAATTGCCAGAGCCCTGGCCATTGCCCCGAAAATCCTGTATCTGGATGAACCGGCTGCCGGCATGAACCCCCAGGAAACCGCGGAACTGACCGAACTGATCCGCCATGTCCGGGACAAGTACAACCTGACGGTCATCCTCATTGAGCACGACATGTCTCTGGTCATGAACGTCTGCGAACGCATTTACGTTCTGAACTATGGACAGCTCATCGCTTCGGGAACCCCTGAAGAAATCAAGAACAACGAATTTGTCATTACAGCCTATCTGGGAGAGGAGATCTGAGTATGGCCATGCTGGAAATCAATGACCTCCACGTTCATTACGGCGTGATTGAAGCCCTGAAGGGGGTCAGCCTGAAAGTCGATGAAGGCAAAATCGTCTCTCTCATCGGAGCCAACGGCGCCGGGAAAACCTCTCTGCTGCAGGCCATCAGCGGCATTGTCAAAAAGAGCGGCGGCGACGTGCAGTTTCTGGGCTCAAGCATCTACAAGACCAACCCGCGAAAAATCGTGGAGCAGGGTCTGGTGCAGGTGCCTGAAGGCCGTCATGTCTTCCCGGGACTGAGCGTGTATGAAAACCTGCTCATGGGTGCCTACCTGCGCAAGGACAAGGCGGGCATTCAGGAAGATCTGAAAAAAGTGTATGAGCGCTTCCCGGTGCTGGAGCAGAGAAAAAATCAGGATGCTTCCACCCTGTCCGGGGGCGAGCAGCAGATGCTGGCCATGGGCCGTGCTCTGATGGCCCGTCCCAAACTGCTTCTGCTGGATGAGCCCAGCATGGGGCTGGCGCCCATCCTGGTGAAGGAAATCTTCTCCATCATCGAAGACATCAATGAAACAGGCACCACCATTCTGCTGGTCGAACAGAACGCCCGCATGGCCCTGCAGATCAGCGACTACGCCTACGTTCTGGAAACCGGCCGTGTCAGCCTGGAAGGACCGGCTGCCGAGCTGGCCGAATCTTCTGCCGTACAGGACGCCTATCTGGGCGGTGCCAAAAAGTAAGTGAGAGCATCCGGATGGATGAGCCATCCGTTCAAAGGAGAATTCCATGTTTCGTGTACGCGATTTTATGACCGCAGATCCCATCTGCATTGATCCCACCGAGAAGATCACCGCAGCCATCGATCTGATGCGGTTCAATCACATTCACCGTATTCCTGTCATCGATCAGGAAGGCCGTCTGGTGGGCCTCATTACCGAAGGCATGATCAGTGCCAACCAGTCTGCCACCTCCCTCAGCATTTACGAGCTGAACTATCTGCTGGCCAAAACCAACGTCAAGACCGTCATGAAGAAACGCCCCGTTTCCATTGAAGAAGACGCTCTGCTGGAAGAAGCCACGGAAAAACTGCTCCAGCATGACATCGGCTGCCTGCCTGTTGTGAATCAGGACGGCAAGGTTACCGGCATTCTGACCCAGAATGACGTCTTCAAAGCCTTCCTGAACATGCTGGGCTGGAAGGAATCCGGCACCCGTCTGACTCTGAAGGTCAAGGACGAAACCGGTGCTCTGGCCAAGCTGGGCGATGTGTTCGCTGATCAGGACACCAGCATTACCACCGTGGGTGTCTATGACAATGAAAACGGCGTAGCCAAGCTGCTGGTGAAAACCAGAGGCGAAGCCCCTGCCGGACTCAATGAAGCCCTGGAGAAAAACGGCTTTGAAGTCACTGAATCCCAGTCCTTCGAACCCCATACCCAGGAATAGAATATTCAGAATCTGACATTCCTTCATGGAAAGTTCTGGAACCAGAGCCGGAAGAGCACGCACGCTTTTCCGGCTTTTTATGCGGCAGAACAGGGGAAAACTGAAGGCTTTGGTCCCCTGTCTTTTTAACGCTTACATTCTTTCCGGCCTGCTGATTCTCACAAAAGACGGCAAAGCAGGCCGGCGTTTGTCTGTTACAGTAGCAGTGGATGAGAAAAGGAGAAGAGGCTATGAGAATTCTGTGTTATGGCGATTCCAACACCTGGGGCTATATGCCAGGCAGCGGCATCCGGATTCCGGAGCGCTGGACCAGAGTGCTGGCCCAGGAGCTTCCAGAAGCGGAAATCATCGAGGAAGGCCTCAATGGCCGCAACAGCATCTTCCGGGATGTGTTCGTTCCGGAAAAGTGCGGTTTTGACACCTTCAAAACCCTGCTCATGTCTCACAAACCCCTGGATCTGGTGATCATTATGCTGGGGACCAACGATCTCAAAAGCGTCTATCACGCCAGTGCTTCCTATCTGGCCAAAGGCATGGAAGCCTATCTGCAGACGGTGCGCAATCCGGCTTTGTGGAAGGATACCCCCATGCCGGCTGTACTGGTGGTTTCTCCCATTCTGCTGGGGAAAGGCCTGGTGGAAGAAGACCGCGAAGCCTTTGACGAAAGAAGCCTGCGGGAATCCGGACGGCTGGCCCGCTTCTATGAAGAGGTCGCCAGGCAGTATGGTGCCGCTTTTCTCAATGCGGCAGAGTATGCCAAAGCATCTGACATCGATCACCTGCACATGAATCCTGAAAATCATCGAAAACTGGGCCTTGCCATCGCAGGCAGGGTCAGAGAGCTGTTTTTTGCTTCCCCCGAAAAGTCACTGGCAGAAAACAGCCGTTAGAAAAGAGGCAAACCCCATGAAATTTGATCTGCATATGCATTCCGAACAGTCCAGCGACGGCCAGCTGAGCGTGGATGAACTGCTGGCCATGGCTAAAGAGAAGGGCCTGGACACCATCGCCCTGTGCGACCACGACAGCGTGGCCAAAGTCAGAGAAATCATCCAGAAGGGAAAAGAGCAGGGCATTGAAGTGCTGCCTGCCATTGAAATCACCACCAACCTGGGTGACAGCGGTGTTCATCTGCTGGGCTACGGCATTGATCTGGACGATCCCTGGATCACTTCTCTGGAAGCCCAGGCCGACAAGATCATGAACGATGCCTTCCATACCCGTGTGGTGAAGGTCACCGGCAAATACGGCATCGACGTGGATGAAGAAGACGTCATCCGCCGTGCTGCCGGCAAGAATCCCTGGTTTACCCTCATGGACACCATCTTTGCCGATCCAAAAGCACAGGAAATCGAAGAGCTGCGCCCCTATCTGAAAGGGGGAGAACGCAGCGATCCCGCTCCCGTCAACTTCTTCTGGGACAAGTGCCAGAACGGTACGGATCTGTATGTTCCCGTAGAATTCCCCGATCTGCTGGATTCCATTGCCAGAGTCAGAGCCGCCGGCGGCGTGCCCATCATCGCCCACCCCTTCAAGACCTTCTATCACAATGAAGAAGCCCTGCAGAAAGTGCAGGAAGCCGGTGCCATGGGTCTGGAAGCTTATTCCAACTACCACACCCCCGAACAGATTGAATGGTACAAAGACTATGCGAATCAGCACGGTCTGCTCATTACCTGCGGTTCGGATTTCCATGGAGAAAAGAAGCCGTCCATTGAAATGGGCGAATACCACATGGAAGAAGATGGCACAAAGTATCTGGAAGCCCTCAAAAAAGCCATGGAGCAGATGAAGAAGAACTAGTCTTCTCTGCCTGTACGAAAAAAGCTCGAATCTCTCTGCTGCCTGGGCAGATGGGATTCGAGCTTTGTTTTTTTCGGTTTGGTCTTTATCTTGGACAGCCATCCGGTTCCTGGGGAACCACCACGGCCAGCCCGTCCAGGGATGTTTCCTTGAGTTCCATGGGCAGCTTTTTGCCTGTCAGGTTCATGGTGTGGACCACCATGTCAAAGGAAACCCGGTTTCGCTTGACGTTGCGGATATAGCGGGCCAGTCTGGCCGCATCCACCGCCCGGGTGGCAGCCACCGCATTGCGTTCAATGCAGGGGATCATCACATAGCCGCCCACGGGATCGCAGGTCAGACCCAGATGATGTTCCAGGCCGATCTCGGCGGCACACTCAATCTGGTCGTTGTTGAGCCGGTTGGCGGAAGCCACAAAGGCAGCTCCCATGGCACAGGCAGCGCCCACTTCCGCCTGGCATCCTGCCTTGGCTCCGGAGATGGTGGCATTTTCCTGAATCAGGTTGCCAATGAGGCCGGCCACCTTCAGGGCGTTGAGAATGATCTTTCTGGGATAGCCCAGATCGATGGAATAGTGATAGACCAGAGCGGGCAGCACGCCGCAGGCGCCCATGGTGGGAGCGGTGACCACGGTGCCGCCGGAAGCGTTCTGTTCGCTGGCCGCATAGGCATAGGACTGCAGAAGCAGGGCGTTGCGGTCAGCGGGATCTTCACAGCTCAGGGCGGATTCATACAGGGCATAGGCCACCCGGTCCAGTTTCAGGGAGCCGGGCAGGGTGCCGGTTTTGGACAGGCCTTTTTTGACGCTGCTGATCATGGCTGTATAGATCTTCTGCAGCCAGGCATCCACTTTGGGCCCTTCAATCTCGGTGACATATTCATCCAGCCGCAGGAAATGGGCCTTGCAGTAGTCCTGGATTTCATCCAGGGTGGTCAGCGGGTAGATGTCCCGGGCTTCCGGGGGTCTCTGGTTGTCAATGATGATTTTGCCTCCGCCGATGGAGACATAGGTTTTTTCGGCGATTTTTTCATCGCCCCTGAAAGCCCGTATGATCATGGTATTGGGATGTTCGGGTCTTTCCTTAAAATCAAACTGAATGTCCACCGGGTGGGGACGCAGGGTTTTCTTGATGATCTTGTCCGTCAGATGCCCCTTGCCCGTCAGGGCCAGAGAGCCATAGAGAACGACTTCGAAGCGGTCGGCTTCGGGTGCGGATTGTAAGATATCGCGGCAGGCCATCATGGGGCCAAAGGTGTGGCTGGAACTGGGTCCCGGGCCTATTTTAAAAATCGTCTGGATCGACTGCATACTTTCACTTCTTCCTTTTCCTGCCGGACAGACCAGAAAAGCTGGCTATCTGGCATACTGCTCCAGATCATCCGGATAGGGAATGGTGATGGATTCGTTCATTGCTTCCGTGTGAATCTGGGTATCCAGGGCAACCGTCGCCGGATCACCGGTGATGTTGATGGCACCGCTGACTTCCAGGGTCAGCTCCTTCAGTTCACCCTCTTCAATGACCGCACTCATCTCCGCCTTGTCCAGGGACAGGGAGCCGTAGGAGTCCAGCAGAGCCTGCAGTTTATTTCGGTTGATCACAAAAGTGTATTCATTTCCATTTCTCGATATAGAATCAAACAGAGCAGCTCTCTCACTTCTGTTCAGATTGAGGAACGGATTGTAGAGGCTGAGCTTTGAATCGTCTTTCAGACCAATATTCTGCACAATGGACTGGGTCTTGGTTCCCATGTAATTCAGATAGGTTTTACCATCCCGGATGTAAAAAGCGATACTTTTCGCTCCTTCCGGTTCAATTTCCAGGGCCAGGGAAAGCCGGCCTTTCTGATCCAGCCAGAACCCGAAGGTTCCCGCGGTATCGTTGAAGGCCACATTGCCATCCAGCTGCAGAGTCTGGGCTTCGAACAGATGGTTCAGGGCGGTAAAGAACGTATCGGTGTCTTTGGTTTTCTGGTCTTTGGAACATCCTGCCAGGCAGATGGCCGTGCAGAAGACCAGGAGAAGACGCAGGGCTTTTTTCATAGGGAAAATCCTCCTGAAATCATGGTAACAGAAAGGACAATAACTGTATGGTGATTTTGTATTCCGGAAATGATGAGCGTCTGGCCAGCCAGTATATGAAAGGGCTGGAAGAAGTGCCCGTGCTGGTGATCGGCGATGAAGATCTGGCTTTTTCAGCTGCCCAGCTGCGGGAAAGAAAAGAGAGCAGAGAACTGAAGCCTGCAAATGGCAGAGCCTTTCTGTTTGTGGATGAAGATATCGACCAGAAAGGAGCGGAAGCTCTGCTGGCCAGTCTGAAGGAAGCGGGTGTGGAAAGACCGCTGATGGCCGTGCGCACCGAGCACAACGAAACCTGGCCTCTGGAAAACCTGGCTGCCGAAATCAGCCGGGAAGAAAAGTACTTCATGGACCGGGAAACCCTGGCTCATCTGGTAGCCAGCTTCACTCAGGACGAACTGAAGGATCCCTACGTGGCCAGAAGTGCCATGACGGGCTTCATGATGCTGCAGAAACCGGAGCTTTCCGAAGAAGATCTGCATATTGCCCTGCAGGCGCTGGGAGAAATCCGCCAGAACCTGGATGCCAAAAATCAGACAAACGGCTCAAAATAACTGATTTTTGACGGGAAATTGTCGAAGAAAATGGGAAGCGGTTATAATCAGAACGAATTCAGACCAACGGGCAGAGCCTCTTAGAAGCTCTGCCCGTTCACGACTGTCCCCCTGGTTATTCTGTGGAATTTTACGGGAGGGTCATGGCGAGGCTGTGGAAAGGAACAGAATATGGAAATCATCATTGTGGGATGCGGCAAGGTAGGCTCTTTTCTGGCCCGCGAGCTTTCGGAAGAAGGCCACAACATTGTCGTTGTTGATACCAAGGCTGACCGGGTGGAAGAAACCGCTCTGGAAAGCGATGCGCTGGGCTGCATTGGCAATGCCATCAGCCATGAAACCCTGAAGGAAGCCGGTGTGGAAACGGCAGATCTGCTCATTGCCCTGACGGGAAATGATGAAGTCAATCTGCTCTGCTGCCTGCTGGCCAAACGGGCCGGTTCCTGTGCCACCATTGCCCGGGTGCGCAATCCCGAATACCAGGACGCCCTTTCTTTTCTGGGCCGGGTGCTGGATCTGGCCATGGTGGTCAATCCCGAACAGGCTGCAGCCGAAGAAATCTTCCGGGTGCTGCACTTTCCCGCAGCCATCAATGTGGACACCTTTTCCAGAGGCAGTTCGGAAATTCTGAAATTCCGCATCCGGGACAATTCTCCTCTGGATGGCATGCCCGTGCGGGATGTGGTCAGACAGCTGCACGCCAACATTCTGGTGTGCGTGGTGGAAAGAGGCGAGGAAGTCTTCATCCCCGATGGTGACTTCGTTCTGCAGACAAGGGATCTGGTCTCCATTGCCGGCACTCCCAAGGAAGCTCTGTCCTTCTTTGAACAGATCGGCGTGCCCACCAACACCGTCCGGGACATCATTATTATCGGGGCCAGCCGCATTGCCTTCTATCTGGCCAAGATGCTGGAGAAAAGCAAAATCCATGTCACCATCATCGAAAAGGATCTGGATGCCTGCACCAACATCGCTGAAAAGCTGCCCTTCGTCAACGTCATCCATGGCGACGGCTCCGATCAGAAGCTGCTGCTGGATGAAGGCCTGGCAGATGTGGATGCCTTTGCGGCTCTCACCGGCCTGGATGAGGAAAACGTCTTCCTCTCTCTGTATGCCAAAAGCAGGGCCCGCATGAAAACCATCACCAAGATCAACCGCATCGGATTTGATGAAGTCATCTCCGATCTGGATCTGGATACCATCATCAACCCCAAGAAAATGACCGCTCAGAGCATTCTGCGCTACGCCAGAACCATGGCCAACACCGTCGGTTCCAATGTGGAAACCCTCCACCGCCTGGCTGGCGATAAGGTTGAAGCCCTGGAATTTGTGATCCGCAAAGATTCCCCGGTGACCAATGTGTCTCTGTCCAAGCTGAACCTGAAACCCGGCGTGCTCATTGCCCTCATCGAACGGGAAGGCCGGGTGTTCATTCCCCGCGGCTCTGACTCCATTCAGGCCGATGACCGGGTCATCGTCATCACCAAGGCCACCGGCATGTGTGATGTGAAGGATATTCTGGAATCCAGAGGAGGCCTGCAGCGATGAACTATGCCATGATCCTGTTTATTCTCGGCTGGGTCTGTGCCTTTGAGGCGCTGTTCATGGTGGTGCCTCTGGGAATTGCCCTGTGTGAAGGCAACATGAGAGTGGCGCTCTCCTTTTTAGGCGCCATTGTGATCTGCCTGATCATGGCCGGGATGACCTCGCTGATTCCCCGCAAGAACCGGACCCTGCAGACCAAGGACGGCATGATTGCGGTGGCTCTCTCCTGGATTGTGCTTTCTCTGATCGGGGCTCTGCCTTTCATGTGGTCCGGAGAAATTCCTCATTATATCGATGCCTTTTTCGAGATCGTTTCAGGCTTTACCACCACGGGTTCTTCCGTGCTCTCGGATGTGGAAGCCTTAAGTTATGCTTCCCGGTTCTGGCGCTCCTTTTCCCACTAGATCGGCGGCATGGGTGTGCTGGTGTTCCTGCTGGCTTTTCTGCCCGGCAAGGGCGGCAGCTTCATGCAGCTGATGAAGGCGGAATCCCCCGGTCCGGATGTGGGCAAGCTGGTTCCCCGGGTGCGGGACAGTGCCAAGTATCTGTACAAGATTTATCTGGTCATGTCTCTGATCCAGGTGGTTCTGCTGCTGCTTACCGGCATGCCGCTGTTTGATTCCCTGACCATTACCATGGGTACGGCGGGCACCGGAGGCTTTGCGGTCCGCAATTCGGGCATGGCCGATTATTCCATGCTGCAGCAGGCCATCATTGCCATCTTCATGGTGCTCTTTGGCATCAACTTCAACACCTATTTCTTCCTGGTGAAAGGCCGGGTGAAGGAAGCCTTTCATTCCGAGGAAGTTATCACCTATCTGGTGATCATCGCTCTGTCTACCGGAGCCATTGCCATCAGCTGCGGGTATCTGTTTCCCAATGCCTGGGAGGCGATCCATCATGCCTTCTTCCAGGTGGCATCCATCATCACCACCACGGGATTTGCCACCGCAGACTTCAACCAGTGGACCACCTTTGCCTGTGCCATTCTGGTTCTGCTGATGTTTGTGGGGGCCTGTGCCGGTTCGACAGGGGGCGGCATCAAGGTCAGCCGCATCATCATTCTGTTCAAGGGCATCCAGAAGGAATTCCATACCCTGCTGCATCCGCGCAGCGTGTACCGTTCCCGCATGGATGGCAAGATCATTCCCCATGAAGTCATCCGTTCGGTTACCGTCTTTCTTTCGGTGTACCTGCTGATCTTCATCTTCTCCGTGCTGCTGGTCAGCCTGGACGGCTATGATCTGATTACCAGCTTCACCGCTGTCGCAGCCACCCTCAACAACATCGGTCCCGGCCTGCAGCTGGTAGGTCCCATGAGCAACTTCTCTCATTTTTCGGACTTCTCCAAGCTGGTGCTGTCCTTTGATATGCTGGCAGGTCGTCTGGAACTGCTGCCCGTGCTGCTTCTGCTGATCCCGGGCATGTGGATGTCCCGCAAGCGGGCTTCCGATACCCCCAGCCGTCTGCTTCATCCCCGGGGCGGTGTCTTCTCCAGGCGTCACCCGAAAAATGAGGTGCAGAAGAAGACGGCTCAGAGCTGATTCGTTCTGAGACCTCAACATTGTGAATTCATGAATTCTTCACCGCAGTTCCGGCTTCTTTGCCGGCTGCGGCTTTTTCATGTCATAATGCCTCCATTAACAGAACAGAAAAGGAAAAACGCCATGGAAACAAACAAAGATCTGGAGCAGAGTGCCCAGCGAAACCGCGAGCTGCAGTGGGCCGGTCTGCTGCTGAAGAAAGAGCGTCTGGAAAAGGGATGGAGTCAGGAATCGGTGTGCAAGGGCATCTGTGCCGTCTCCACGCTGTCCAAAATTGAATCTGGCAAAGCGGTGGGCTCGGAAGAAATTCTGGGGCTGCTGGCCAAAAGGCTGGATGTGTCTTTGATGAATGGAAATGCCGGCTGGAATCAGAGAAGAGAAGAACTCTGGAAACTGCTGCAGGCCGGGCAGACTTATGATGCGCTCTGCCTGCTGGAACAGCTGGAAGCGCAGAGAAAAGAACAGGGAGAACTGCCGGATCTGACCTGGCTGCTGCTTCTGGGGCTGTTCAAAAAGGATGATTCCTGGAAACTGCTGGAGGATGCTCAGTCTCTCATGAACCGGACGGACCGGATGCTTTACGGGATTCTGAACAGGGAATATGAGCAGGTGCTGCTTCTGCAGCCGGATGCCTGGATCATGCAGTTCTGCATGGATGGCCTGTACCGGCAAAGAGGCAGTGAAACCCGGGTGCTGGAAATCGGCGTGCAGGCGTATGAAAAGGCGGCAGAGGAAGGGGAGCTGCTGCTCATGGCGGAAATCAGCACCTTTCAGGGGATGGTCTCCAGCAATCTCATGGATCTGCAGGCAGCTTTCCGTTATATGAAGCGGGCCGAAAAAATGTATCTGCGCCTGGAAGCGTGGCCTTTTCTGGATGAGATTTACTACAATCTGGGCTGCACCTGGATGAGTGTGGGCCGCTTTGACCAGGCGCGGGAATACCTGGAAAAGATCCGCAGCCTGGATACCCGCATGCCCCTCAACAAGCTGGCCATCTGTTATGAACAGCTGGGCAATCCCGAAAAAGCCCTGGCTCTGCTGGATCAGGCCCGGAACGCAGACAGTGACGGATGGTCTGATGAAATGACCGGCCGCATGATCGATGTGACAAGGTACCGTCTGGAGCATGCGGACTGGCTCCATCAGGAAGAATACGGCAGAAAGCTCATGTCGCTGTTCGATGAGCTGAGCCAGACGGACATTCACAAAGGATTTGCCCAGTTCTACCTGCCCTGGGTCATTCAGTGGCTGAAAACCTCCAGACAGTACGCCCGCCTGGTGGACATGCTGGAGCATTTTTCCAAATTGAGCCTGTTTGAGCCGGTAAAGGGCTGATTTGATGGATTATTTCCCAACAACGAACGCTTAAATAATTACAGGTTCTCCTGCATACTGCAGGTATGAACAACAAAGAACAAAACACATCCAAAAACAGCCGTTTCCACAGAACGGCTGGCAAAAAATCCTCTTCAGACCGGCGCAGGGTCTGGAACAGAAATTTTTCATTTCTCATTGGCGGCACCATTGCCGGTGCTGCAGGCGGGGTAGCCGCCAGCTATGGCCTGTCCTTTCTGGCTTTCTTTGAAACCGGATCGGTGCTGCTGTCGGCTCTGGTGCTGACAGCCAGACTGGTGCCCTCTCTCATCGTGCCCCTGACTGCCGGTCCGCTGCTGGACCGGCTGCCCAGAAAACCCGCCCTGGTCTGGGGAGATTTCATCAATGGCATTCTGTATCTGGTCATGGGACTCTGGCTGCTCATTCAGCCCTTTTCCTATCCGGCCTATCTGGTGTATTCCATGCTTCTGGCCTGTGCTGCCGTGATTGATGAACTGGCCTTTGATTCCATTCTGCCCATGGTCATCACTCCCGGAGAAGAGCAGAGAAGCTATGCGGCAGCCTCCATGGTTTATCCGTTTCTGAATATTCTCATGATGCCTCTGGCTGCCGTCATCCTGCAGTGGATCGGCATCCCGCCCCTGCTTCTGCTCCAGGGACTGCTGTCTCTGCTGGCTGCTTTTCTGGACAGCCGTATCCGGCTGGAAAAGGATCTGCCCAGAAGAACCAAGGGATTCAGCTGGAAAGCCTGGATGGGGGATCTTCGGGAAGCAGGATCCTATCTGAAACACGAACCCGGCCTGCTGTCCTTCTTTGGCTATTCCGCTTTTTCCAACGGCATATCCAATTCCTGCTCTCCGGCCCTGATAGCCTGGTTTTCCATAGCCCCTGGCCTGAGTCCGCTGCTCTTTTCTGCCTTTTCCGTAGCGGAAAGCATTGGCCGGGCACTGGGCAGCACGGCACAGTATCTCAAGTCCATGAAACCGGAGAAAAAGTATGGTTTCAGCCTCATGGTCATGATTGTCTACAATCTCATGGATGCCATTCTGCTGTTCATTCAGTATCCGCTGATGCTGGTGAACCGCTGCCTGGTGGGCGCTCTGGGATCGACTACCTACACCATCCGGGCGGCAGCCATTCAGACCTATATTCCTGGCACCATGCGGGCCCGCATCAACAGCTTCCAGAATCTGCTGTTCTATGGGGTGACCGCTGTGCTCACCGTTCTCTTTGGCTGGCTGGGTGATCTGCTCCCTGCTCCCTGGGTGATGGTATGCGGGGCAGGACTGAATATGGTGGTTCTTTCTCTGACCTGGATCTGGCACAGAAAAGCCTGCCAGAAGATCTTCCTGTATAAACACCAGGAAGCGGAAGCTGCCAGCTGATTTCTTTTCTTTCCTGCATCAGACCAACCGGTTTCTGAGAAACTTCGTCTTCATTTTTCAAACTCTGGTCAGAACGAAAACCGCATGTAAAAGCCCCGGGACATCTTCTCGGGGCTTCTTTGGGACGGCCATGAATGCATGGCGGGCGATTTTATAACAACTGGAATCAAAAGCAGATTTTTGCTGCTGTCTGGCAGCAGAAGAGAATTCTTCTGCAGGGAACCAGCCGGTTATCCTCTCGACTGTTTTTTCGATCTCTGATAGACCACCAGAACCAGGATCAGAATCAGAAGCAAAAGAGAAAAAATCCAGATTCTGGCTTCTTCTCCTCCAGGAAACAGAGGAGTGGAGAAGCTCAGGATCATTCCAAGGATGAATCCTGCTGCTGCGATCAAAAGAAGTTTCGTGTTCTTGTTCATACTGCTGCAAAAAGTACCGGAAAAATGATGGATACTTTCTGACCATTTCCCTCCTTTATCCTTTCACTGTTATTAAACCAGAAAGAACCGGCTGTGAAAAAATGTTGGCTTATTTGGTCGAAAGATGGCTTTTCTGGTCAGCTGCCATGGAGGATTTCCTGTTTCTGCCTGGATTTCTTCTGATTACTCCTCTTCCAAATGAAAAGGTCCCCAATCTGGATGATCACTTGAATGTGACTGTCCATTTTGGGGACCTTCTGCAGTTCACGGGAGTTACTGCTTTATCTGGTCTTCCTGCCGGCGCAGATCCGCCACGGACTGGCCTGGCAGCAGCACATAGGGAACCAGAATCTTGGAGGGCAGCAGGGAAGGGTTGTGCAGGCGCAGAACGGCCTGGTTGGCGGCTTCCGTGCCCAGCTGCACGGAGCTGACATCCACGGAGGTGATCCGGGGTGTGCTCATGCGGGAGAAGATGGAGTTGTTGAAGGAAATAATGGAGATATCTTCCGGGATCCGCAGACCCAGCTCGTGGCAGAGCTGCTTGAGAATCAGAAGATACATGTCATCGGCGATGAGAATGGCTGTAGGCCGCTGGTCTTCGGGCAGACTGAGCAGTCCCCGAAGCTGCCAGACCATGTCTTCTTCCGACGGACTCATTTCCAGACACAGCTGGTCATTGAGGGGCAGACCGGCATCGGTCAGAGCCAGCCGGTAGCCGTTTCGTCTGGCGACGGAATAGGCCGGTCCGGCTTCCCGTCCCAGGAAAGCGATGCGCTTATGTCCTCTTTCGATGAGATAGCTGGTGGCATCCTGGCCGGCTGCTATGTTGTCATTGTCTACGCACACCGTTTCATTCTGATGAACGAAGGGCTTGCCGATGAGAACATAGGGAACTTCTTCATCAAAGAGATACTCCGCCACGCCGTCGGTGCTGGAGGAGTACAGCAGGATAAAGGAAGATACGAGCTTTGATTTCACCATGGTGCTGATGGCGTTGAGCAGTTCGTTGTCATCCTTGCCGGTCACGATGGTATTGATGCATCCCGAATCATTGCAGAACCGGGAGATGCCCCGGATCACTTCCAGATAGAAGGGGTTTTCCATCTGGTCATCATCTTCGGGAGGCAGGATGATGCCGATGACATCCGGTGAGGAACTGGGTTTGGGCTCACTCTGCTCGGCAGGGGTGGAGACGGGAATCTCGTAGCCAAGCTCCTTGATGGCAGCCCGGACTCTGGCCTGGGTTTTCTCACTGATCAGAGGGGAATTGTTGCAGGTCCTGGAGACAGTTGATGGACTCACCCCGGCAAGGGCAGCCACATCCTTGATGGTAACAGCCATGAATCAGGCTCCTTTCCGTACAGAACGACAGCCCTGTAATAGGGCTGTAATGGTTTTCAAGCACTATTAAAGATTATTCCCTGAAAATATGCAAATAATAATGCAACTAACTGCTGAAAATAGGAGAATTGCAAATTTTCTGCCTCAAACAGGGCTGATTGGACGGAAAAAGCGATTTCATCTTGCAAACTGCTCATTGACGTAATACTATTTGCATGCAAACAGCAATGCAAGAAAGGCGTTGCATGCATGAATGTCTATTTAAAATTGCAGAAAAGGAGGGAGACACTCATGGAAAAAAAGAACAGAGTGCAGCAGATTCTCATTGTTGCCCCTGTCTCCGGACGAGTTGTGGCTCTGGAAGAAGTACCAGATCCCGTATTCTCCGGGAAAATGATGGGTGATGGCTGTGCCATCATCCCCAGTGACGGTAAGATTTACAGCCCCGTGGATGGAACAGTTGCATCCGTTGCACCCACAAAGCACGCCATTGGCTACACAGATGAGAACGGTGTGGACGTACTGGTTCACTTTGGTCTCGAAACGGTGGGCCTGAACGGCGAACCCTTTAAGGTTCTGGTCAAGCAGGGCGACAAGGTGAAAAAAGGCCAGCTGGTTGCTGAAGCCAACCTGGACCTGCTCAAGGACAAGAACGTCAATGCCATTACTCCGGTGATTATCTGCGGAGGGGCTGACAAAGCGACTCTCTCAGCCAGCCTGGGTGATGTGAAAGGTGGTCAGGACACTGTTCTGACTCTGGACATCGCTGAAGAACCAGCAGTGGAAACTGCTCCTGCCAAAACTGAAACAGCTGCTGAGAAAAAAGAAGACAAAAAAGAGAAGAAAGAGCTGAAGAAGGAAGGCAAGAAAGCCAAGAAGAGCTTCATCAATTTCGATACTCTGCAGAAATTCGGAAAAGTACTGATGGTGGTTATCGCCGTTATGCCGGCTGCCGGTCTGTGCATTTCCATTGGTAAGCTGGTTGAAATGGCCGGTGCCGATCTGTCCGTGATCTACACCATTGGTGTGGTCATGGAAAACATCGGATGGGCCATCATTAACAACCTGAACCTTCTGTTTGCCATCGCCATCGGTGGGAGCTGGGCCAAGGAAAGAGCCGGCGGTGCCTTTGCGGCAGCCATTGCCTTTATTCTGGTCAACAACATTACCGGACAGATCTTCGGCGTCACCAACGCCATGCTGTCCGACCCCAATGCAGTAACCCATACCCTGTTTGGACAGACCATCCCTGTTGACGGCTACTTCGTTTCCGTTCTGGGTGCTCCGGCTCTGAACATGGGTGTCTTCGTAGGTATGATCGCCGGTTTCATGGGCGGTATCATCTACAACAAGTACTACAATTATCGCAAACTGCCCGATGCTCTTTCCTTCTTCAACGGAAAGCGTTTCGTGCCCATGGTTGTTATCGTATGGTCCGTAGTCGTAGCACTGATTATGGCTGTGGTATGGCCCATCGTACAGCTGGGAATCAACAACTTCGGTATCTGGATTGCCAACTCTTCCGAGACTTCTCCAATCCTGGCACCTTTCATCTACGGTACTCTGGAACGTCTGCTGCTGCCCTTCGGTCTGCACCACATGCTGACGATCCCCATGAACTACACATCCTTCGGCGGAACCTACACCATCATGACCGGTGCCAACGCTGGCAGCCAGGTATTTGGACAGGATCCCCTGTGGCTGGCATGGGTCAATGACCTGATCAACTTCAAGGATGCCGGTGACATGGCAAGCTACCAGAACCTGATGTCCACCGTTACACCTGCCCGCTTCAAAGTCGGACAGATGATCGGTGCAACCGGTCTGCTGATGGGTATCGGCTACGCCATGTACAGACGTGTCGATCCCGATAAGAAAAAACAGTACAAGGGCATGTTCATTTCCATCGCTCTGGCTGTATTCCTGACAGGTGTTACAGAACCCATGGAATTCATGTTCATGTTCTGTGCCATGCCTCTCTATATTGTTTACGCTATTCTCCAGGGCTGCGCATTTGCTCTGGCTGGAATCTTCAATCTGCGCCTGCATTCCTTCGGAAACCTGGAATTCCTCACCCGCGTTCCCATGTCTCTGAAAGCCGGTCTGGGCGGTGACATCATCAACTTCATCATCGCGTGCATTGTCTTCTTCGTCATCGGTTACTTCGTGGCTTACTGGATGATCGGCAAGTTCCACTACGCAACTCCCGGACGTCTGGGCAACTACCAGTCCAATGCGGATGATGCTGCTGAATCCGATACAAAGGGCAGCGGCAAGGGCGGCGATGGTCAGCCCGAAAGAATTATTGCTCTGCTGGGCGGACGCGAGAACATCACTCTCGTCGATGCCTGCATGACCCGTCTGCGCGTAACCGTCAAAGATGCTGACAAGGTTGCCGATGTGGATGAGTGGAAAAAAGAAGGCGCCATGGGTCTGGTCAAGAAGGACAATGGTATTCAGGCTATCTACGGTCCGAAAGCCGACGTCCTGAAATCAGACATCAACGACATTCTTTAGGAGATGAACATTTTGAAGCTTCTTACCTTGAATACCCATTCTCTTGCTGAAGAGAATATGGCAGACAAACAGAAAAAGTTTGCCGAAGCTGTAGCCAAGCTGCAGCCCGACGTAATTGCACTGCAGGAAGTCAATCAGAGCATTGACGCGAAACCCGTGACTGCCCCACCAGCACATCTCGTCATGACCCAGGATCAGGTGCCTCTCAAAGAGGACAACCATGCTCTGGCTGTCTACAACCTGCTCAAAGAAATGGGAATGGATTATTACTTTGCCTGGCTTCCTGTCAAGATTGGCTATGACCGCTTCGATGAAGGTCTGGCCATCTTCACCCGCAAGCCCATCATTCAGACCGATGCCCTTCTGCTCTCTGCAGAAGACAACTATGAAGACTGGAGAACCCGCAAGGCGCTGCAGCTCTTCACGGAAGACGGCCGGTTCGTCTGTGTACACATGGGCTGGTGGCATGATGAAAAGGAACCCTTCAAATGGCAGTGGAAAAAACTTCAGGAATATCTTGGCCACGATGACAGGATCTACCTGATGGGTGATTTCAACGCCGATGCCAACAAGCGTCATGAAGGCTATGACCTGATCATCCAGGATGGATGGCATGACCTGTTTGAAGAAAGTGACTTCAACAAACAGGGCGGCTTCACCGTCACCAAAGCCATCGACGGCTGGAAGGAAGATGAAAATACACCCGATGCCATGCGCATTGACTTCATCTTCTGCAACCTGCCCACCAAGGCAAAACACTTCAGAACCTGCTTCAACGGAGAAGACGAAGAAGTGATCTCCGATCACTATGGTCTCTTTGCTGAAACAGAAGAGTAGCTTCATCAAATTGAATCAGAAACTGGCAGCCGGAAAATCTCCGGCTGCTTTTTTGTAGTGTTGGAAAATGAATGGAATGAAATGCGGAAAACGCCTCTGGAAATGGGGAAATTGGTTGGAAAGAGAAAAATAGTGGAAAAAACAGGAAAAAGTGACAAAAAAGTGAATCGGATCATACAAAATTCAGCACTTCCTCGAACATAAAAAATCCTGATGAAAAAATCTCCTGCCCATGTTACGCTGAAAGCGCTATGCAT
>Belle_p2__coassemble_1270_pt1 | contig 53553 bp, 42 predicted proteins | sample Belle_p2__metabat2_low_PE_004 | metagenome-assembled genome bin Belle_p2 | reverse complement strand
GACAAGCGCGGTTTGTCCCTTTCTTTTCCCTCCAAAAAGCCCGGAAAGCCATTTTACCGGCTTTTCATAACTATAATATTCCCACCGGATTTTTCCCATCCGGCAAAAAAGCCGCCGGACCAGAGGGATGGATTTGTTAAAATAAAAAAGGTCTGACCAGATCGCTGATCCGGAGGAAGTCTCCTCTTAATACGCATTTCTCTCAATTAGAAAGGAACAGGCGTTGAGCCTGAGTGTGAACTCTATGAACAATCCTACAGTCCTTGTTGTTGAAGATGATCCTTCCATCCGCAACCTGATCACCACCACCCTGAAAGCCCACAACTACAAGTTTGCGACCGCTGCCGATGGTGAAGGAGCCATTCTGGAAGCCTCCACCCATGCCCCTGACGTAGTCTTCCTGGATCTGGGCCTGCCGGATATGGACGGCGTGGATGTGATCAAGCGCATCCGCTCCTGGTCCAACATGCCCATCATCGTCATTTCTGCCTGCACCGAAGACGAAGACAAGATCGTTGCCCTGGATGCCGGCGCCGACGATTACCTGACCAAGCCCTTCTCCGTTGAAGAACTGCTGGCCAGACTGCGTGTCGTTACCAGACGTCTGACTTTCAATCAGGAAACCAAAGCCAGTGATTCCGTCTTCACCAACGGTGCCCTGAAAGTCGATTATGCTGCCGGATGCGCCTACCTGAATGATCAGGAACTGCATCTGACCCCCATTGAATTCAAGCTGCTTCAGCTGCTGGCCCGCAACATGGGCAAGGTGCTGACCCACACCTACATCACCCAGAACATCTGGGGCTCTTCCTACCCCAACGACATCGCTTCCCTGCGCGTGTTCATGGCCACCCTGCGCAAGAAGCTGGAAGCCGGTCCCGATTCTCCCACCTACATCCAGACTCATATCGGAGTAGGCTACCGCATGATGAAGGTCGACAGCTGATCAGGCTGTCCTCCCCCCTGTGGAAACACAACTGCCTTCGGGCAGTTTTTTTATTTTTACCAGCCATTCTCATTCCATCTCTTTTCATTTATTATTGGCAGAGGATTATACCATCAGTATTAAGCAAATCATTTTGTATCAGGAGGATTGATTATGAAACCTGATTCGGGAAAACGAATCTTTTACTTTGATTTTTTAAGAGTCATATCGGCTCTGGCCGTGGTCTCGATCCACGTCACTTCTGCGCCATTTACCTCCCTTCCCGTCTGTTCGCAGGCCTGGGATATGAATCTTCTTTACAACAGCGCGGTGCACTGGGCGGTGCCCGTCTTTGTGATGATCTCCGGCGCCCTGTTTCTGGGAAATCAGAAGCGCAGCAGCTGGCAGAGAATTCTGAAAGTCAGTGTCCGTCACCTGCTCTTTCTCTACCTGAGCTGGTCCCTGCTGTATTCCATTCAGATCGGCTGGTCAACTATGATTCAGTCTGGCCCCGTCCAGTTTGTCAAAATTGTACTGGATACTTTCTTCGGAGGAGGACGATACCATCTCTGGTTTCTGCCCATGCTCATTGGACTCTATCTGGCAGAGCCGCTGGTGAACTGTTTTGTCAAAAACAGATCTCTTCTTCGCTACTTTCTTGTGCTGGGCCTGATCTTCAGTTTTCTGCTTCCCGGTCTGGAGAAAATGCAGGAGCTGTTTCTGACGACCGGTGCTGCAGAAAAACTTGGTGTTTATGTGCAGATTGTTCTGGGGTGGTGCAGAGACTTTGAGCCCGCTATTGGGGCCAGCCAGTATCTCTATTACTTTGTTCTCGGTTATGCCCTGGCGACCTGTCCCGTTCAGAAGCTGAAAGCCTCCAGCAGCTGGCTTCTGATCCTGACCGGCTATGTTTTTACCGTGTCGGTTGTCTGGAGTGCAAGCTATCACACACAGACCATGCAGGGGTATTTCGTGAACACCTGGACTCTGATGATGGCTGCCGGCATCTTTTCCCTGGCCCGCATCAAATGTCCTGACGGATTTTCGAACAGGAAAGTTAATCAGTTCTTCCAGATCGTGTCCGGCTGGTCTCTGGGAATCTACCTGGTCCACGTCATGATTCTGGAGGGCGTACAGTATGTGTTTCCATCCCCTGAAACCATCTGGCAGGTTGTCTGGCAGATGCCTGTCCAGATCATCCTGGTCTTCACCATCAGCATGCTCCTCTCTGCTCTGCTTTCCAGAATCCCTTATGTCCGGAAACTGGTGCAGAACTGACAAGGAATATTATCTATTCTCATCAAAAACAAAAGGTCCGGCCGGCTGCAGGCTTCTTCTGCAGTCAGCTGGACCTCTCTTATTTCAGTTCCATATTGTTTTGAATCCTGTCAGGGTCTGTTTCCCTCTCAGGATTTTGCTTTTTAACGTTCCAGAATTTCTCTGGCTCTGGCAATGGTTTCCTCGCTGTTGAGCGGGGTATCCTTCAGCGGATATTCCATGCCGCAGTCTTCCCATTTGGAAGCCCCGAAAGCGTGATAGGGCAGCACCTGGATGCGTTTGATGGTATCAAACTGGTCTGCAAATTCCCGCAGAGCCTTCCAGTCTTCTTCCCGATCCGACAGACCAGGCACCACCACATGACGCAGCCACACAGGAATCTGTCTGTCCTGCAGTTCCTGCAGGAAGTCCAGAATGTTGGCATTGTCGTGTCCGGTGATCTTTTTATGCTGGACGGGATCCAGATGCTTGATATCCAGCAGCACCAGATCGGTGTGATCCAGCACGGCAGAGATTTTGGAATACCCCGGTTCATTTCTGGTAAAAGGCTGGCCGGCGGTATCCAGGGTGGTATGAACCCCTTCCTGATGAGCCAGGGCAAAGAGTTCGGCCAGGAATTCCGGCTGTCTTAAGGGTTCACCGCCGGAAACGGTGATACCGCCTTCCTTTTTCCAGTAGGGACGGTAGCGCAGTGCTTTGCGCAGCACATCGGCTGCTTCCTGATCCGGTTCTTTGGGAGTCCAGGTATCCGCATTGTGGCAGTACAGGCAGCGCATGGCACAACCCTGCATGAAGATCACATAGCGGACACCAGGTCCGTCAGCCGAACCAAAGGTTTCAATGGAGTGAATCGCTCCTTTCATGATAGGTTCTCCTTTCCATGTTCCGATCATTCGGAAAAGAAAAGGACAAAGAAGAAAGTCTTCCCTGTCCTGTATTTTCAAAGTTCAGTTTTTAAAGAGTTTTGTGGCAGGTTCTGGCGATAACATCCAGCTGCTGTTCTCTGGTCAGGTCGATGAACTTCACGGCATAACCGGAAACGCGGATGGTGAAATGCTGGTACTCTTCCTTTTCGGGATGTTCCATGGCATCGATCAGTTTTTCAGTGCCAAAGACATTGACGTTCAGATGATGAGCACCCTGATCAAAGTAGCCATCCAGTGTGCTGACCAGGTTGTCCACGCGTTCGCTCAGGGTGTGGCCCAGAGCTTCGGGGTTCATGGTCTGGGTGTTGGAAATACCATCCAGAGCATATTCATAGGGCAGCTTGGCAACAGAGTTCAGAGAAGCCAGCAGGCCGTGGGTTTCAGCACCATAGCTGGGACTGGCACCGGGAGCCAGAGGTGCTCCAGCCTTGCGGCCATCGGGCAGAGAGCCGGTAGCCTTGCCATATACAACGTTGGAAGTAATGGTCAGGATGGAGGTTGTGGGTTCGGAATCTCTGTAGGTGTGGTGCTTTCTGAGCTTCTGCATGAAGGTCTTCAGCAGCCATACCGCAATATCGTCAGCTCTGTCATCGTCATTGCCGTATTTGGGGAAGTCTCCTTCCACTTCATAGTCAACGGCCAGGCCGTCTTCGTTGCGGATCACGTGAACCTTGCCGTATTTGATGGCGGACAGGGAGTCTACCACATGGGAGAAGCCGGCAATACCGGTGGCAAAGGTTCTGCGCACGTCGGTGTCGATGAGAGCCATCTGAGCAGCTTCATAGTAGTACTTGTCGTGGAAGTACTGGATCAGGTTCAGGGTATTTACATATAGACCTGCCAGCCATTCCATCATGTCGTCATAGCGGGCCATAACAGTATCGTAGTCCAGCACGTCTTCAGTGATGGCAGGATACTTGGGTCCAACCTGCTGGCCGGTCTTTTCGTCTACACCACCATTGATGGCATAGAGCAGACATTTGGCCAGGTTGGCTCTGGCGCCGAAGAACTGCATTTCCTTACCGGTCTGGGTAGCGGATACGCAGCAGCAGACGGCGTAGTCATCGCCCCATTCCACACGCATCACATCATCGTTTTCATACTGAATGGAAGATGTCTCGATGGAAATGCGGGCAGCGTAGTTTTTGAAGGCTTCCGGCAGTCTGGAAGAGTACAGAACGGTCAGGTTCGGTTCGGGAGAAGGTCCCATGTTTTCCAGAGTGTGCAGGAAACGGAAGTCGGTCTTGGTCACCATGTGACGTCCGTCGATGCCCAGACCAGCCACGTCCAGGGTAGCCCATACAGGGTCACCGGAGAACAGTTCGTTGTAGCTGGGGATGCGGGCAAACTTGACCATTCTGAACTTCATGGTCATGTGGTCAATGAGTTCCTGTGCTTCCTTTTCAGTCAGTGTGCCATTGTCCAGGTCTCTCTGAATATAGATATCCAGGAAGGTGGAAATGCGTCCAACGGACATGGCAGCACCGTTCTGGGTTTTGATGGCAGCCAGGTAGCCGAAGTACAGCCACTGGATGGCTTCCTTGGCGTTGGTGGCAGGCTTGGAAATGTCATAGCCGTAGATGGCAGCCATTTCCTTCATGCCTTTGAGAGCAGCGATCTGTTCAGCCAGTTCTTCTCTCTGACGGATGATGTTGTCAAACATTTCACCTTCCGTGCAGTTGTCCAGATCTTTCTGCTTTTCCTCAATGAGGAAGTCGATACCATACAGAGCCACACGGCGGTAATCGCCGACAATGCGGCCGCGGCCGTAGGTATCAGGCAGACCGGTGATGATCTTGTGTCTTCTGGCCATTCTCATTTCGGGAGTATAGGCAGAGAACACCGCATCATTGTGGGTCTTGTGGTACTTTGTAAAAATTTCGTGCAGCTTTTCGCTGGGTGTATATCCGTAAGTGGTCAGAGCTTCTTCTGACATACGGATGCCGCCGTAGGGCATGAAGGCTCTCTTCAGAGGCTTGTCGGTCTGCAGACCAACAATCTGTTCGAGGCCTTTAAGTGTTTCATTAATATAACCGGGACCATAGGAGGTCAGAGAAGAGACGACTTCCGTCTCCATGTCCAGTACTCCATTGTGGGCACGTTCTTCTCTCTGCAGTTCGCAGACTTCCTTCCACAGCAGTTCGGTTGTTTCAGCCGGACCGGCCAGGAAAGATTCATCCCCGTCATAGGGAGTGTAGTTATTCTGAATAAAGTCTCTTACATCGACTTCTTCTTTCCATTTTCGTCCCTTAAAGGACTTCCATGCATCACTCATCTATCTTTTCCTCCTTAAGGATTCCTACATTAATGGCAATATGAAGGGCAGGCAAGATGGCTTTGAGCTTTTCCCGTTTTTCACAAAGGAATTGCTCACTTTCAACATGGCTTTCCCTTTCATTTTGATGAAAATGGACATAAAAAAAGACCCCTGCTTGCGCAGAGGCTGACCGGAATTCTTTCCCCGAAAAGTTCCGGCCACGCTGGTTTTTCCCGTCGGAAACTCCAGCCTTTTCTGAATCGGACAAAGCCGCTTCATAATCAGATAAAGCCAAGGACGATAAAGGCAAAGTACAAATTATCAGAAGGTGTTTGAGTTGGAAATCAATCAAAAGTCCTAAAAATATACCGAATTATTATTATGATCAAATAGGCTATCGTCCTTAAAACCTGTACCGTGAACGGCATCCCCCAATGTCTTTTTCAGGTACCTCGATAGGTTATCAGAATGCCTATATCGAGTCAACATCCATGTTATCCATTCCGGTATTTGAATCCTGAACATTTGTACTTTTTATTCAGATCACAGACTCAGCAGCTTCCGGATCGCGTTGGGATCCACTGCGACATTATCCATCCAGTCCCCGTCTTCTTCATATTCATAGATATTCAGACTGGGATCCCGGAAGGTGTTGCGGGCAATGGTGATGTCCCGTTCCCCGGAAAAGTCGATGTGAATGGCCTTGGTAAACGAGGCAATTTCATCCTGGGTAAACAGCTCTTCATTGAGAATCTGGACACGGCGGATGATTTCACCGTGTTCGGAGAGGTCAATGGTCTCTCCTCTGGGATATTCAGGCAGCGGTGATACGTAGCGAAGGCGCAATTGCGGGTATTTGATCGGTGTTTCCAGGGGTCCCTGGATCCGGGCACAGGAATCTATGAGCAGCCCGTCATTTTCTCCCAAGGCAATCACAGCCTCTACGGGCGAAGAAACGGATTCCTTCCTGACGGGAACCATGATCTTTCTGGCCTTTCTTCCGATCAGGTCTTCCAGCATCCGCCAGTCCTGCTTCTGCATAATCATTTTTCAATTCACTCCAATCCTTTGTTCAGTGCTTTAAGCTTCATAAACCGATTATAGATACATCCACGATGTAAGCGCTAGCATGAACAGAAGGCCCAGCGGATTCAGCGTCTTATTCGGCTCTCTTGGCGTCCAGAGTGGTTTCCCACGGAAATTTTTGTCCGATTTCGACCTATATGACAGAACAATGAAAACGGAGTGAAAGTTCAGACACCGATTACATTTATCCACTTTTCTATTCTTTTCGTTTTTGATTTTCCGGATTGTTCCTGTTTTTCTTCTTTCACCCTGTAAGTTATTCCTGATTTTTCCTGATTTTCTTTTCGAAACGTTTCCCTTTTCTGACCAAAAATCAGAACCTTTCCAGTCCGGTTTTCTTCTTTTTATCTCTTCACTCTTCCAGGTCATACAAACCGGCTGTTCATAGTTCAAAGACAAACTATTTTAGCGACGAAACAGAAATAAGTCATTCGGATCCGGGCGGCCTTACTGCCACTGCGTCCGGTTTCCCCTTTTTCCTGTTCTCTTCTTTCTTTCTGCGCCGTTTTCCTTCCTTCCGACAATCTCATTCTTTTTTCCGGCAGCTCAAAAAGCGCACCCGAAGGTGCGCAGGAGAATTATTCACGCCGGATGGCATCCAGAGCGGAGATCCGGACCGCTCTTCTGGCCGGCATAAAGCCCGCCAGCATGCCTACTCCCAGAGAGAACAGCAGGCCAAAGAGCGTCAGCCACCAGGGGATATAGGAAATCCGCTGGGGCGAACTGACCAGGAAGGTCCAGAAAGACTCGCTCATGCCTGTCATCTGCCAGGAGAAGTAGTTGATGCCTGCCGAGATCAGATAGGACAGGATCACACCCAGTACACCGCCAAGCAGGCCGATGAGACCCGCTTCGGTGAGGAAACTGGCCTGGATATCCCGGGTGGGACAGCCCAGAGCCTTCATGATGCCAATTTCCCGGGTGCGTTCGGAAATGGACATAATCATGGTGTTGGTGATGCCGATGGCCGCTACGATAAAGGACACGGCGCCCAGACCGCCCAGCACCAGCTGAATAGTGCGGGACTGTTCTTCCATGGACTTGCGGATGGACATCAGAGAACTGGTGGAATACCCCTGTTCCTGAATGGATTTTTCCACATCTTCTACATGAGAGATGTCATCCACCCGGACAATGGCCCGCTCATAAATCGTCTTAGGTCTGGGCTTGCCGGCTGCCTTGCAGGTTTCGGCAATGATCTTTTCCATGGAGGCCAGATCCATGATGTAGCCCTCGGAAGTGCAGTAGTCGATGTTGTAGTCTTCCTTAACCACGCCTACCGGCTTGAACTTGAAGTGCGCCGTGCCTTCCCCGTTTTCCGTACCGCCTACACTGGCCGTTACATCCAGGGTTTCATCCATGCTCTGGAAATAGGGATCGGGCAGCTCCGTATCCGGTTCTCCGGTTTCCGAGTACATGACCATACCTCCTCCAGGGGTGGAGTAGCGGTCGATCCGGTTGCTTCCTTCCGGACGCATGGTGTCCCGGTAGATATAGGATGTATACTGGCCAGCCAGAACAGGAATGGTCTGCACGGAGGTGCTGGTCAGATCATCTGTTCCTTCCAGCACTTCCAGTCCCATTTCTTTGAGCATCGCCGGATCCATAGCCACCACATTCATCCAGTCTGCCACATACCGGCCGTTTTCGGCAGAAGCCGTCATCACCATGGAGTTGGTGGTCAGAACCCCGGACGCCTGTTTTACATGCTCCATACTTCTGAATTCATCCACTTTCTCCGGGGTCAGAGAATTCTGGTCCGCCATCATGTTGCCCATGGAGTCGTACATCCCATTGTTGTAGACGGTGATGTCAAAGAGGCTTCCCATGTTCTGCAGACTGGATTTCATGCTTTCAGACATGCCCGTGCCGATGGAAACCATGACAATGATGGAGGTGCAGCCAATCATGACGCCGATGCCGGTGAGGATGGTTCTGCTCTTGCGCCGTTTCAGGTTCTGAACGGCCAGATGCAGAATATCAGCGGGTTTCATGCTGCTCTGCCTCACCACCCAGGGCTTCGTCGATGGCTTTTTCCTTCATTTCTTCCGGATCGGTCTCTTCGGGAAGGTCCTCTTCATCACTGAAATAGTCTTCCCAGTCGGTGGTCTGCATCTTCTGGATGTTGTTGTTCTTCTTTTTCCAGAACCAGAAGCCCAGTCCGCCGGCAATCACGAGCAGAATGACCACGATCCAGGGCCATACACTGCCCTGATTCTGGGGTTCTTCCACTTCAGAAGGCACCGGCATGCCGGGATCTTCCCACACAGGTGCTTCCATGACATTGGCGTTGTAGGGGAATTCCCGTTTGATCTCTTCGCCATTGGCGTTCTCGTAGGTGATCAGCACCTTGAACTCATGTTCCCCGGCTGTTTCTGGGGTCAGAATCAGATCCATGGTGCCGCTCTTGCCCGGTTCAAAGTTGCCCAGGTTCTGGACAGGCAGCAGAGTCTTCATATCTCCTTCTACCTGCAGGGCCACGTTGTAAAGAGTCCCCTTACCCTTGTTGACGTACTGGAAGGAAAGCGGCGTTTCCTGACCGGCATAGATTTCCGGACTCAGAGCCGCTTCGGTGATCTCCAGCCTGTCGGGCTGATAGACGGGAATAGCAATGCGTTCGCTGCTGGTGCGCTCAATACGGCTGTTGTTGTCGACGTACTCATAGCGGAAGTTGACGGTGATGGTGGGAGAGGTGCTCTGATCGGATCCCAGTGCCTTCACAGCAATCTTCTGGGAGAGCGCGTTGCGGGGCGGCAGAGTCTCGAAATAGTAGGTGTTGGAAGAATTGGCAATGGACAGGCCTTCTTCCGTTTCCACGGACATGACGATATTTTCCACGCTCAGTTCCTTGGAGGTGTTGTAAAACTGGATGTTCAGATCAAAGGTGCTGCCTGCTTCGACGGAATCCCCGCCATAGGTGTACTTCTGAATGATGATGTTGGGCGCAGCGGCACTGATGACAGCCGGTTCTTCATTTACATCGCCCGGATCTTCCGAATCATTGTACTGATAGGGATCCGGTTCATCAGCGGGTTCTTCAACAGGAGGCTGTTCGGGTTCCGGCGTCACTACCGGATCAGGCTGGGGTTCAGGCTCCTTCTTTTCTTCCGGGAGAACCACCTGAGAAATACCGATGGTTTCCGTTTCTCCCTGGGTATCCGCATGGGGATATTCAATGAAGAAGGAGAAGCGGTCATTCTGACCCTGCCATTTCACATCCTTGAAGACCAGTTCAAACTTCAGCAGCTGATTCGGTCTGGATTTGAGAATGACTTCGGCTTCGTGAGCGGCGGTAAAGCCGCAGTGGGTCAGTTCAGCCTGAATGGCATCGGTGATGTCCCCTGGCTGGACAGAAGAGGAGCCCAGGACGGCAGAGGTTTTCAGGCGGGGATGCTTGAGAAGCACACGGACTTCCCTGGTTTCGCCAGGATGCCATTTTTTGACTTCTTCTCCTTTGGCATTGAGGACGCTGTAGTTCAGCAGGCTTAAAGCGCCGCTTTCCTGGGTTTCGGCATGGAGAATCCAGGTCTGCTGCAGGGGACTGACAGAAGACAGGGGCAGACTCAGGGTGAGGGCTGCGCTCAGCAGGGCGCAGGCCCGTTTTGTTTTTCGGTTCATGAGGACGGATTTCCTTTCTCTTATTCAGGCAGGGTTTAGATGCATGCAAACAAAGCCAGCAGGCTCAGTCCGGTCTTTTCATTTATGCCTGTTCTCTGTTCTTGAATTCTTGCTTGACGATCCGGCCATCAAAGAGGGTGACGATATGATCGGCATAGGCTGCCGTATCCGGATCATGGCTGACCAGAATAATGGTCTGATGATTGCGTCTGGCAAACTGGGAAAGCATGTGCATGACTTCCAGAGTGGATTTGGAATCCAGGTTGCCGGTGGGCTCGTCAGCCACAATGACTTCAGGGTGGGTCACAAAGGCTCTGGCCAGGCCCACGCGCTGCTGCTGGCCGCCGGACATCTGTCTGGGGTAGTGCATCATCCGGTTGGCCAGACCGACCTTTTTCAGCATGGCCGCTGCTCTTTTCTCCCGGACCGCTTTGGGCACACCCTGAAACATCAGGGGCAGACTGACATTTTCCAGGGCGTTGAGACTGGGCAGCAGATTATAGGACTGAAAGACAAACCCCAGCTTTTTCTGCCGGAATTCAGCCAGCTGGGATTCCGACAGAGCGCTGATGATCGTATCTCCGATTTTCACAGCGCCGCTGGTGGGCTTTTCCAGACCCGCCAGCTGGTTGAGCAGGGTGCTTTTGCCGGAGCCGGAAGGCCCGAAGATGCAGCAGATTTCTCCTCTGCGAATCTGCAGATTCACATCATCCAGAGCCACCACGGGATCGTCTTCCACGGGGTATTCCTTGCGCAGATGCCGGACATCAATCAGGACATCGTTTTTCATGGGACAAAATCTCCTTTATATGGATTACATTACTCAACCAATATAATAGAAACGGTCAGATTTTCTAAAAATTCGGTAAAGTTTGGAAATTTTATGGTCAATTTCGCCGGACCAGAAAAAAAAGTCTGCCAAAGCAGACTGAAGAAGAAACAAAAGTTTAGAAGTAGCGGGCCAGCGGGTGAGACTCCGGACGCACGGACTGCAGGTATTCACTAAAGGCCGTGCTGATGGGCTGGGTGCCATGCAGAGCCGGCAGCACCAGAGAAACGCTGGACCAGGTGGAACGGATTAACAGCTTTTCCAGCCAGGTCAGAGCCACCTTTACACCCAGACCGGTGGCCACCACCAGCAGGAACATGAGCCAGAACAGGCCGCGGCTGCGCAGCAGAGAGTGAATGCACCAGGCTATGATGGAACCGATGCCCCAGGCGATGACCATGGTGGCACAGAACACAATGAGAGCCACCAGAAACAGCCAGAACGCCAGAGACCGGCGCAGGCTGGTCCGGCGCTTAGCCGAGATGGGGGAAAGATCAATATAAAGAATCACCATGCGGATGAAGCTGCCCAGATTGGCACTGGAAAACAGTTCCTGAGGCAGGCTGCGGGTGCGGCAGGCCAGCCAGGTGCGGATCAGGACGAAGTAGGTGTTACGCACCTCATCGGGAGCCGGATCCCACTGGGGATTCATGAGCAGAAAGGAGCGGATGTCTCTGGCAATGGGTTCAGGAAGATCTGCCAGAATGGCCTTGGTGGTGTAGTCTTTTCGTTTCATACCCTTTCCTCCTTTTCCTTCTGCCGGAATCCATTTTCCCGCTTTTCGGTAAGCTCATTGTATCCTTTTTTCCTATTCTTGTTCAGAGGCTCAGGAAGCAGAAGGAGAGGAGGAAGAAGCACAGTTTAACCCGGCCGTAATGATGGTGATGGAAGGGGGCATGAGAAAGCGGGCAGAGATATGGGTGGTCCCGATGCCGCTGGTCACATAGAGAGATTCCCCGTTTTCTTCATACATCCCTTTGTTGAAACGGGACTGCAGATCCCGGCTGCGCCATGAGGCAGGAATGAGCAGACTCTGACCGCCATGGGTGTGGCCCGCTGCAGCCAGATCCGTACCATAGCCGGTATAGTCCGCAAACTGATCCGGTTCATGCATGAGCAGAATCTTCAGGCTGTTGTCATACACCTGGGTTTCTTCCGGATAAAAGGGGTGCCCGAAAATCGCATCATCCAGACCGGTGAACAGCACGGAATGACTGGAGCAGACCGGAATATACCAGTTGGAATTCTGCAGCAGGGTAAAACCGCTCTGATCCAGAATGGACAGATAGGCCTTTTCCGCCCCGCCGCCATAGTCCCGGTTGCCCCACACGGCCAGCTTGCCCAGCGGGGCCTGAATGGCACGCAGAGCTTCAATGACTGCCGGATCATCGTGCCAGTTGTCGTAGTCATCATAGAGATCTCCCAGAAACACCACTACATCAGGATGCTGGGCGTTGAGGGCATTCACCACATTCCACAGGGCGGCAGCAGGATAGTTTTTCTTGAGATGGGTGTCACTGAATACCGCAATGCGCAACGATTCTCTGGCATTTTCCATATTGACGGACACCTGCTCTGTCCGGATCTGATAGGGTTCAATATCAAAACTGTAGTACAGCAGAGAAAAGACCAGCAGAAACACGATGCCCAAAGCCAGACGGACTCTGTTTTGAATTGATTTCTTCGATTTGGCTGCAGGGTTAGAAGCGCTGGATTTCCGGGAAGTCTTCATGGTCTTTCCTCCTTTCAGACTTTCAAGTTTATCATTGAATCCAATTCAGTTGTTCTGTTTTTCAGAAATGTATTCTAAATTAACAAATGGTAGTGCAGTAACCATTTACATTGCCTGCACCCCCTTCTTTCAGTTCTTCGCTGCCCTTTCTTTTCAAAAAAAGGTGCAGCCATTCACTGCACCTGAAGGATTCCTCTAAAGAGGAATCCCGTTTTATTGTTCAGAAGTAAAATCCGGTTTTCTGTCTGCCGTAGCAGATCTGGAAGAAGCCTTCTTCTGTTCTGCCTGCGGCTCGTCTTCATCAGACTGCCATGAGGATTCGCCCATTTTCCAGGCGGGCAGATCCAGATCATCGCCATTGAGTTCAATGACCATGTCATCAGGACTGGAAGGTTTGGGCAGATCTTCTCCTGTGGGATTGCCCATGACACGGGGAGAAAGCAGAGATTCATCCACCGGGTTCTGACCGCCTTCTTTAGAAGCAGAAGATCCGGTGACAAAATCAGGCACATCCGCCTGCATGGGTTCGGCCACCACTTCAGCATCCATCACCGGAACAGGACGGACATCCTGCGGCGCACTGGTTTTCCAGGCTCCCTCTTCTTTGTCTTTTCCTGTCAGATGATGGAAGGAAAAGCTCTTTGGCAGATGACCGTCATTCATCAGAACAACGGACAGGAAGGGCAGCAGCAAAGCAATCAACAGAGTGACAAACCAGATCCAGCCATAGCCCTTCACTGCATCATAGAAGAAGCCCACTACGGAAATGGAAGCAGCCATGGTCAGCGTGGACAGGAAGTTCATCAAAGCATACAGAGAGGAAAATTTCGGTCTGCCAAACTGATTCTGGACCAGCAGAGGGGTGGACAGCTCGCTCAGAGCATAGGCGGCTCCATACAGGAAAGCCAGAATGTTCAGAGCGATATTGCTGGAGAAGAAGGTGCAAATCCACATGCCAAGCGCAGCCACGCAGACGATGACACCAAGCAGGAAAGTCGTCTTGAGGGCACCCAGTTTTTCACCGCACCAGCCCCCGGCCAGCTTGAAGATGATGTTGCCGATCATGCACCAGGAGAGCAGACCAGCTCCAAACACGGCCGTTCTGCCGGTGGATTCGGCAAAGGATGTAAAGTGCTGGGGCAGACCGATCAGAGAAGCGGCCAGAATGGCGAAAAGCGCTACATAGAAATAGGAAGCAGCGGGATGCTCATTCTTCTTGAAGGGCACCTCTTTTTCTTCTTCCTTTTTGCCATAAGGAGCCAGTCCCTGTTTGCCAGGGGAGACTTCAAAGGGCAGCAGCAGGCTTGGCAGCATGAAGAGCACCACAAAAAACGCCTGCAGCATAATCGCCATGCGCCAGCCCAGAGCCTGGACCAGGAAGCTCAGCACCGGCGTAAAGATCGCACCGGTTAAAGCGGAAAAAGCAAGAGCCAGGGAGGTCATCCAGGCTGTTCTGGAATAAAACCAGTTATTGATAATAGCCGTCACGGGCATGATGCCAAAGGCCGCAATGCCAAGGCCTTCGAGAATCGCAAAGAAATACAGCCAGCCGGTGTTAAAGGACACCGCAGAGCCCACCAGGGCACCGGCAGCCAGCACCAGACCGGAATACATGAGCACCCGGTACGACAGCACCTTCATTAATGCAGGAAGCAGCAGGGTGCAGCAGGCCATACTCACCAGCACCAGCGTGCCAATGAGAGAAGCCTGTCCCAGACTCACCTGCAGAGCCGTGGCGATGGGTTCAAAGAAAACTCCTGCACTGTAAACACAGAGTCCCATGGAGGCACCGGCCATGAGACAGCACCCGATGAGAACGGACAGATAGGTCCATTTCGGGGTGGATCCAACCTTCATATCATTCATCTCCTTCTGTTCTGCCCTGTGGCAGAACCTGTTCAATTCTTGACTCCATTATTTCCCAGAGTGCACATTGTGTCCAAAGTCCCGTTTGCCTAATTTCCGGACAAGACACAAAACCGGCAGCCCGGGAGGTCTTTCCCGGCTGCCGGTGACGGATTCAGCAGACGGCTGACTGAACCCGGAACATTTCATCCAGCAGAAGCTGGGCTTCTTCACTGCCGTTTTCCACAGCCCTTTCCAGCCACAGTTCGGCATAGAACGGATTGCGTCCCACCCATTTACCCAGATAGAACGCCTTGCCCAAAGTGACCTGAGCACTCACACTGCCCTGCATGGCCGCTTCTTCCAGAAACAGAATGCCGGTCTTCACATCGGGAGCGGTATTCTCAATGTTTTCCACATTGCCCAGATACAGCTGGCCCAGCAGTTCCATGGCATCCACGTTCTGGTTGAGACAGGAAAGCTGAATGTAATCCAGTCCTTCCTTCATTTTTCCTCCATTGAGCAGATCCAGTCCCATCTGGAGCTGTGCTCTGGAGTTGTTATAATCGACAGCCTTTTCCAGATAACTCTGGGCTGTCTGAAGATCCTTATGCACGTTTTCTCCGCGCAGATATTCTTCATACAGATCAAAGCAGGCCTGTCCATCTCCCTTGCCAGCCATCTGAATAAGCTGGGCGATTCCCTGATTCAACATGTCTTCATCTCCTGGGAGCGGGTACTGACCCGCGTCCTTTGCCTCTTTATTTATTCTTAATACCTTATAAATACAGTATAAAGAGCAAGGGAGAAAGTATGGGGTAGTTTGACCGAAACCACAGGATAAATTTTCAGAACCACAGAAAGAATTCCTGAGTGAACGATTTTTCCTCAGACGATGCAGAAAGTCGGAAAGATCCGCCAAATTGGAAACGTCCTGCCAGAGGCTGCCATTAGGCATCAGCGGCAAAATCTTTTAAAATGGATTCGTACCAAAAAGGAGGGACTACCCCATGAAAATTACCGATTCTGCCAGAGACGCTCTGAAAAATCTGCTTGCCGAAAACGAAGCAGATGGTCTGCTGGTTGGCATTCACGAAACCTGCTGCGGCAAATCCCCTGTGTTCCAGCTTGCCGTTTTTGATGAAAACGATACTCCGGAAGTCTTCAACGAGATCAGTCTTGTGATCCCCGAACCTGCCAGAGATGCTCTGGATGACCTGATCATTGACGAAGTCAATGGTGAACTGGTTGTCATGAGCACAGCTGTTGAACCCGGCGGATGCTGCGGAGGCCATGGTCATGGTGAAGGTGGCTGCTGCGGCGGTCATGGCCACGACCATGAAGAAGAAGGCTGCTGCGGCGGTCACGGCGAAGGCGGATGCTGCGGCCACTAAGCCAGCAGAAACCGTCTTTCTCTTAAGATATCAGCACCAACGAACAAGGGGCTGTCTGCATGGAATTGTGCAGACAGCCCCTTTTCTGTTGGATTCTGTAAGTTGTTATGAATCGAGCAGTCTAAAGCTCTAGAGTTTGATCTTCTTGAAGTAGACGTTGTCCATCTTCTTAAAGCCGGCAGCTTCCACCAGTTCGGCATTCTGGTCTACAGCCATGATGTCCGGTGTTTTTCTTCTGGCTGCTTCCTGCATCAGGCGGTTCAGGATTTCCTGTTCGTAGCCTTTGCCCTTCATTTCGTCTTCAATCCAGAAGTTCACCAGCTGGCCCATACGGCCGTTGGGCTGTTCTACTGTTGGCGGCAGGTAGTACCAGGAAATGGCTCCGGTAGCCACCACTTTCGTCTTCCACCAGGCCACGATCTGATACAGGTTGTTGCTGCGCAGGTGGTTGGTGAAGTATTTTTCCAGTTCGAAGTTGATGGAATCATCTTCCACACCCAGTTCCTTCTTTTTCAGCTCAATGAGCAGATCCAGATCTCTGCGGGTGGCATGACGGTACACAATCTTGGGAATGACGGTGAACTGTACTTCGTTCTCTTTGCACCAGTTGGAAGCATATTCCTCATAGCGCATGTCTTCGAATTCGTACCAGTCATTGAGCAGATCGTAGTTCTTGCAGACGTCCTTGAACCGGCGGAAAATGCCCTGGCCCTGCAGAGCCACATTCAGAGCATCCTTGGCCTGGCCCTGAGGCAGCTGATAGACGAAATCACGCATCATGCGGACTTCATTGGCATCCCGCTGAGTAGGCAGCTCCAGAATGTTGTCCCATTCCTTGTCCAGCTCATCATCCACGTCGTTCAGTTCGCGATAGGAAAACTTCTCATCGCGCATGATGATGTCACCGGTTCTCGTATTCAGGAAATAGGAAACTCCACGTCCTCCGCCCTGTATGGCGTCAATAATTTCATCCAGATCAATTGTCATCAGAATTCCTCCCCCTTATCTCAAGGTTTCTTCCATTCTATCCCAACGCCCGCAAACAAAAAATACCTTTCAGGCATGGAAAACGACGTCTGCTTCAAACAAGAGTCAAAAAAGGTCCCTGCCCTGGAGACCTTTTCCACAATCACAGGATGAAGCAGCCATTTTGAAAAGCATCCAACATAAAAAGGCCCCTGTTGCCAGGACCCTTTTTACACGTACAAGTTCACGTAGAATTCCTTGTCGCTCTTATGCAGAAAATATAACGGTTGAACAACAGAAAGTCAATCTATGCAAATTCTGTGATTCTCTGGGCGAATGTCAGAGACTTTCCCCATCGCAAAAAAGCCTCCCGGCGGACCAGGAGGCGTGAAATCAAAGGATAGAATTAGTCGTTATAACCGTTGGGGTTCTTGGACTGCCAGTTCCAGGAAGTTCTGCACATGTCGTCCAGATCGTATTCAGCCTGCCAGCCCAGTTCATCTCTGGCCAGATCGCATTTGGCATAGCATTCTGCAATGTCGCCTGCTCTTCTGGGTTTGATGGAATAGGGGATTTCATGACCACAGGCCTTTTCAAAGGCGTGGATGACATCCAGTACGGAGTAGCCGTGTCCGGTGCCCAGGTTGTACACCTTGCAGCCAGCGTTTTCTTCGATTTTCTTCAGAGCAGCTACATGGCCCTTGGCCAGGTCAACGACGTGGATGTAGTCACGCACACCGGTGCCGTCAGGTGTGGGGTAGTCGTTGCCGAATACGCCGACTTCGGGCAGTTTGCCGATAGCTACCTGAGCCACATAGGGCAGCAGGTTGTTGGGGATGCCCTTGGGATCTTCGCCGATCAGGCCGCTTTCATGAGCGCCGATGGGGTTGAAGTAACGCAGCAGCATGACGTTCCATTCGGGATCCGCCTTGTTGACATCCATCAGGATCTGCTCCAGCATCCATTTGCTCCAGCCATAGGGGTTGGTGCAGGTGCCTTTGGGGCATTTTTCGGTAATGGGGATTTCAGCAGGATCGCCATACACGGTGGCGGAGCTGGAGAAGATGATGTTCTTGACGTTGTGGGCCTTCATGACATCCAGCAGGTTGATGGTGCCTGCGATGTTGTTGTTGTAGTATTCGACGGGCTTGGATACGGATTCACCAACAGCCTTCAGGCCGGCAAAGTGAATGACCGCATCAATGTCTTCTTCATCAAATACCCTGTTCAGCGCTTCCTTGTCCAGAACGTCTACCTGGTAGAACTTCACAGGCTTGCCGGTGATTTCTTCCACACGTTCCAGTGCTTTTTCGTTGGAGTTGTACAGGTTGTCGACAACGACAACTTCATGACCTGCATTGAGCAATTCCACATCTGTGTGGCTGCCGATATAGCCTGCTCCTCCAGTTACGAGAATTTTCATACTTGTTCCTCTTTTCGTCCTTGCCTGGCAGACTCTGCCAGAACTCTGTTTCAGCCGTTCTTCTCTTTAGAGAGCGGCGATGAATCTTCTGAAGGCTTCTCTGCCTTCCGGAGTGGTCTTGTACACGCCGGCATCTTCCAGAACGTGGCTGAAGATGGTGCCGACTTCCTGATTGATGATGTCATCAATGTTGGATTCATTCAGATCCGGATATTTAGCGACCAGTTCATCAGCCCAGTCAGCATGTTTTTCCAGTTCGGGAATGGCTCTGACATCGCCTTTAGCCAGCAGAACCTGCTTCAGGTCTTCCAGTTCCTTTTTCAGGCGGGCAGGCAGAATAGCCAGACCCATGACTTCGATGAGTCCGATGTTTTCCTTCTTGATGTGGTGCCACTGGGGATGCGGATGATAAACACCCATGGGGAATTCCTCAGTAGTCAGGTTGTTGCGCAGAACCAGGTCGATCTGGTACTCATCGCCCACACGGCGGACGATGGGTGTGATGGTGTTGTGCGGTACGCCATCGGTTTCAGCCAGGATCAGTGCGTCTTCATCAGTGTAGTTTCTCCAGGTGGTCAGGATATGATCAGCCAGATCAATGAGCTCGTCCTTGTCAGCGCCCTGCAGGCGGATGACAGACATGGGCCAGTTCACGACACCGGCCTTGACGTTTTCATGACCTTCAATGGGGAATTCAAATTCCAGTCCGGCTCTGGCCATGGGGAAGTCGTGATGACCGCCCTGGAAATGGTCGTGAGTCAGGATGGATCCGCCAACGATGGGCAGGTCTGCGTTGCTTCCCAGAAAGTAATGCGGGAACTGTTCTACGAAGTCAAACAGCTTCTGGAACGCAGCCCGGTTCATCACCATGGGTTCGTGTTTGGAGTTGAGAACAATGCAGTGTTCATTGAAGTAAACGTAGGGAGAATACTGGAATCCCCAGGGTGTGTTGTTGACGGTAATGGGGATAATGCGGTGGTTGGAGCGGCCGGGATGGTCTGCTCTGCCGGCATAGCCTTCGTTTTCGAAGCACAGCTGGCACTTGGGATAGCTGCTGGAAGCTTTCAGTCTTGCGGCAGCTATGGCCTTGGGGTCCTTTTCCGGTTTGGACAGGTTGATGGACAGTTCAATTTCTCCATAGGGTGTTTCACTGGTCCAGTGCTTATCCTTGACGATGCGGTCTACGCGGATGTAGTTGGAGTTTCTGGACAGGTTATAGAACCAGTCCGTAGCCTTTTTTGGGTCCTCTGCATACAGTCTGGCAAAGGTTTCCTGCACCTGGGCAGGTCTGGGTGTCAGAGTGTTCATCAGTCTGGAATCAAACAGATCTCTGAAGGTTACGGAATCTTCTACCAGACCTCTCTTTACAGCCTCATTCAGCAGATCCTCCAGAATTTCGTGGAGTTCTCTCGGAGCTTCAGGCAGCTGTGCATCCTCGATGCTGTCCTGATGCATCAGGTCCAGAATCAGGTTGGTTGCATACAGACGCTCGGATTCAGGAATCAGACCGGTGCGAACACCATAATCGGCCAGTTCATGAATGGCAGTGTCAATCATTGGGTCACCATCTTTCTTTTTTCTCTTTACTTCCCTGATCGGAAGTTCTTTCCTTTATTGTAAACGGATTCAGGTCCAACCGGCACACTCCACCGGAAAAAACGGTGAATTTCAGCTGCTTTTCTCCCTAATTCATTTACTAAATTTCTATCTATAATTTACTAAAGATAAAGGAATATGCAAGAGAAAACCGAAGGAAAACAGAAAAAGTTTCACTGGTCTGCCAATTTATGACAGCCGGCAGGCAAAGCGGGAAAACCATCCGTTCTCAAGAAGATGGATTCATGTTATCTTGAGGACATTCATACCCTCTGCCCCTCTGTTTTGCCCGAAAAATCGGACCGAAAAGAGGACAGAACGAATGAAAAACCGGATCGAAACGAATCCGGATAAGGAGAGAATATGACCCGTATAGGATTTGTCGGACTGGGGCTAATGGGATCTTCCATGGCCCGCAACCTGATGAAAAATGGATTTGAAGTACATGGCTACGCCAGACACCCGCAGAAAGTATCTGGCCTGGTTGAAGAAGGCCTGATTCTGCATGACACGCTGAGTGAAGCTGCCGCTCTGGCTGAAGTCATGATTTCCATGGTGGGCTTTCCCGAAGATGTCAGAGAAGTCTACTGCAGCACCAATGGCATTCTGGACAGTATGAGTCCAGGCACCATCTGCATCGATATGACCACCTCGGATCCGGATCTGGCCAGAGAACTTCATGAACTGGCAGCTGAAAAAGGCATTGCCATGCTGGATGCACCGGTCACCGGTGGTGATGTGGGAGCTCAGAAAGGCACGCTGACCATTCTGGTGGGCGGAAACGACGAAGACCTCAACAAGGTCATGCCCGTTCTGGAAGCCATGGGCAGCTCCATTCACTACATGGGAGAAGCCGGTATGGGCCAGCAGGCCAAGCTAGTCAACCAGATTCTCATTGCCGGAGCCATGGCAGGCGTCGCCGAAGCCTGGAATTACGCACTGGAAAGCGGTCTGGATACGGAAGACATCTACCTGTCTCTGCGCCAGGGCGCTGCCGGCAGCAAGTCCATGGACCTCTACTGGCCAAGACTCCTCCACGATGATCTGCAGCCCGGATTCTTCATCAAACATTTCATCAAGGACATGAACCTGGCCGCAGAACAGGCCAGAGCCAAGGGCCTGCATCTGGAAGTACTGGAAACCGTTCTGCAGGAATACAGAGATCTGAATGAACCGGAACTGGGTACACAGGCTCTGATTCATGCCTCTGAAAAGAAAAACTGACCAGATCCATTCAGAAGAACGCAACGAAGCCGGGAGTGTCGCTGCTCCCGGCTTTTATAATGCCATTTACGATTTGACGAAAAATGGAGGGGTCCACTTTCCTCAAAATAAGATTCTTCTCTGATTACTTAACCAGTTTGCCTGTATAGAAATCAGTGCCCCCGATATCTGTTGCATGGATACCTCGGCGCTGGAGTTCCAGAACAGCCAGTTCTGAACGATAGCCGCTTTCACAGCTGATATAGCTGCCATCCTTCACATCGGCTGTTTTCATTTCCTTCAGGGGAATATTGATGGCACCGGGAATGTGTCCCTGGGCATATTCATTGGGGTCTCTCACATCAATGATGGGAATGTGTTTTTCCTCGGCTTCTTTGACATACTGATCAGTAGGATATGTTTTTTCTTCCATGATTCATCCTCCTGAAAACAGTCTAGCGAATCCGGGAAAACTCACCAATTCAGATACCTGAACAAACTTTTCAGCATGCAGGCAAACCTCTTTCATCGCAGATTCTTCTCCATGACGGTCAAACCGGCAGTACTTCCCTGTTATGCTCAGCACAATCATTGACAGACAGCAGGCAAAAAGAAAAACGGCTGCCCTCATGCAGAGGAAACAGCCGTTCTGGCTGCAGATCCGAAGATCCATCAGCCGGTGATCAATCATTATTTCAGTTTCCAGATATCCTTGTTGTACTGCTCGATGGTGCGGTCGCTGGAGAAGTAGCCGGCCATGGAGATGTTCATCAACATCATTCTGGCCCACTTCATGGAGTCTTCGTAGGCAGCATAAGCTTCCTTGCGGGTCTTCATGTAACTTTCCAGGTCGATCAGAGCCATGAACCAGTCCTTGGTGGAAATGTCATGGTGCAGACGATACAGGTTTTCCCCATCACCCAGAGCAATCATTTCTTCGCTTACCAGGAAGTTCACCAGTTCACGGACATGGGAATCCTGATCCATGATTTCCTGTGGGTGGTAGTCTGCGTTTTCATAATGCTTGATGACGGTATCGGAATCCACACCGAAGATGAAGATGTTTTCATCGCCAACCAGTTCGTGGATTTCCACGTTGGCACCATCATCAGTTCCCAGAGTTACAGCACCATTCAACATGAACTTCATGTTGGAGGTACCGGAAGCTTCCTTGGAAGCCAGGGAGATCTGCTCAGAGATATCTGCAGCAGGAATCAGCTTTTCAGCACAGGTGACGTCATAGTTTTCCACCATGACAACCTGCAGCCAGGGAGATACATCGGGATCTTTGGCGATCAGTTCAGACAGAGTCAGAATCGCATGGATGATGTCCTTGGCCAGAATGTAGGCAGGAGCAGCCTTGGCGCCGAAGATCACAGTGACCTTGCGGGGCGGACGGTAGCCGTTCTTGATTTCCTGATACAGGTTGATAACGCTCAGCAGGTTCATCTGCTGTCTCTTGTACTCATGCAGACGTTTAACCTGAATATCGAAGATGGAATCGGGATCAATTTCCACGCCCTGTCTGTTCTTCAGGAAGGCAGCCAGTTCGACTTTCTTTTCGTGCTTGATCTGCAGCAGTTCAGCCAGAGCAGATTCGTCATCGGCATATTTCTGCAGGTTCTTCAGCTCCATGGCATCTTTGCGGAAGCCATCCCCAATTTTGGAAGAGATCCAGCTGGTGAGCTGAGGATTGCAGGCAATGAGCCAGCGGCGGAAGGTGATGCCGTTGGTCTTGTTGTTGAATTTCTCGGGATAGAGCTCATAGAAGTTGTGCAGCTCGGTATTCTTCAGAATATCGGTATGGATCTGCGCAACACCATTGGTGGATTTGGAGAAGTGGATGTCCATGTTAGCCATGTGAACGGTGCCGTTCTGGTCGATGATGGCTGTTGATTCATCCTTGGTTCTCTGACCAGCTACCGCATCCAGAGCCTGGATCACGGGCATCAGCTGAGGAGCGACCTGGTTGAGATAGCTCTGCGGCCATTTTTCCAGGGCTTCAGCCAGAATGGTGTGGTTGGTATAGGCGCAGACTTTTTCGGTCTGGGCAATGGCTTCCTTCATGGTCAGGCCATTTTCCATCAGCAGACGGATCAGTTCGGGAATGACCATGGAAGGATGGGTGTCATTGATCTGAATGACCACATGGTCGCTGAGGTTTCTCAGATCCCATCCATGCGCCTTGACGTCTTCCAGAATCATCTGCGCGCCGGCGGATACCAGGAAATACTGCTGATAAACGCGCAGCAGACGGCCTGCATCATCGCTGTCATCGGGATACAGGAACAGAGTCAGGTTTTCAGGAATGTTGTTCTTGTCAAAGTTGATGCCGTTGTAAACCAGACCTTCATTGACGGAATCCAGATCAAACAGCAGCAGCTGGTTGGTCTTTCCGGTATAGCCGGCTACGGCGATGCTGTAGAGGTGGGCTTCCAGATCGAAATCCCGGAAGTGCACGTTGTAGTACTTGCCGGTATCGGTCAGCCAGGTCTTGTCGGACAGCCATGGATCAGGCAGTTCCTTCTGCTTGTTGTCCACAAACTTCTGATGGAACAGACCAAAATGATAGTTCAGTCCTACGCCATCGCCGGGCAGTTCCAGAGTGGCGATGGAATCCAGGAAGCAGGCAGCCAGACGGCCCAGGCCACCGTTACCCAGACTGGGTTCGGATTCTGCTTCTTCTACAGCAGCCATGGAATGGCCGTTTTCTCTGAGCACGTCTGCGACTTCGTCATAGAGGCCCAGGTTAATCAGGTTGTTGGACAGCAGCTTGCCGATCAGAAATTCCGCGGACATATAGTAAAGCTTCTTGTCACCCGTAATAGCGGGGGCTGCAGCCAGCTGTTCTTTTGTAAAGTTGAGGAGAATCAGGTAGAGCTCCTGATCTGTGCAGGAAGCCAGGTCTTTCTGAAAGAAAGTCTGTGCCTTTTCCTGCAGAATCTGAGAAATATTCATGTGTTGTTTCCTCCTGAAAACAGAGTAAATGAATCCCGGGCGGAAAGCCATTGCCATGATTGGAAACGTTTTAATTCCGTGAAAACACACTCTAACCGGCAGCAGAAGCCACCATGAAACAGCCTTTGCCAAAACAGCAAAGAGAAAGACTGCCCGAATTTCCTGTCAGGATTTACAAAAGGAACAAAGATTTCCCCGTTCTCTTTGGTGCGCTTCTTCCGGACCGTATAATGAGGGAAGTCAGCTTTCTGACTGAGCGTCTTTTCTCCAGACTTTGCCGGACATCCCTCTGGTGGTACTGGAGATCCAGGACGTCATCCATCATCCATCAACATTCACCATCACACTAGAAATGAGGAATTCAATCATGGCTTTTTACACCCTCTGGGTCCTGGGCGTGCTGATCACCGCCGGGGCCTGCATCGCTGCCTGGAAAACCGGGCAGAACCTGCAGAAAACCTGGAAATTTCAAAGAGAAGCAATCAAGCACCGCGGCTACAAACTGATCTCCAAAAACGCCATCCCCGTTGTGGGCTGGCTGCTGGCCGGCATGCTGATGCTTTCTCTGGCTTCTCAGTCTTCCGTACTGGAAGCCGAAGCCGCCACCCAGCCGGACCGGCTCTGCTTCTTTGGCTCTGCCCTGTTCTTCCTGGCCAAGTCTCTGGAAGCTTTCTACAAGGAAAGAGTGGTTGTCAACGATCAGGGATTCATCTGGACGGATGAAGAATACAAGTACAGCCAGATCCGTAAGGTAGAACGTTCCGGCAGCCGTATTGACATCATTCTGAAAAACGGCAAAGACTTTCTGGTCTCCAAAGCCGTAGGCGGCGTCATCTCCCAGGGACTGGGAGAGTGGATGGAACGCCGCAGAAAGGCCGGCCGCATCAAGTAGCCCCATCCCTCTCTCCGACAACAGAACAAAATGAAAAGCGCCCTGACGGGCGCTCTTTTCATTTTCAGTTTGTATGATCCAGCTTCTAGATGGAGTACTTCACTTCATAATCATGGAGCTGTTCGGAATACTCATCCTTGTTTTCGCTGGTGTATTTGTTCAGGAAACGGTGCAGGTTAAAATTCTGCTCGGACTGCTTGACGACGTCCAGACCAATATTGGCACAGTGGTCGGCGATATGCTGCATGTTGTTGAGCAGGTCGTTCTGGTAGTAACCCATTTCCATGGAACATTCATTCTTGGCCAGACGCTTGATGTGGCGTTTCTTAACCTCGTTGCTGGAGACGTAGATCAGTTCACGCAGCGGGAAGATGTTGCGGGCCAGTTTGGGATCATTGGTTTCAAAGGCTTTGACGGTGATCTCAATGGTCTCTTCGCAGGCAGCCGCAATGACAGTCAGTTCATCAGTGGCAGCCAGAGAGAAGGATTCCTTCTTTTCATGAACGGTCTTCATGGTATCCGCAATGTTCTTGGCGTAGTCACCGATGGCTTCATAGTCACCGATGGCCTGCAGGGATTTGGTAATGGCCTGACCCTGGCTGACGGAGATGGAGTGACCGGTGATCTTCACCAGATAACGGCCCAGTTTTTCTTCGTACTTGTTCAGGGTATGTTCCAGATCACACACCTTCTTGTAACCTTCGGGGGTGTAGTGGTCCATGAGTTCCAGAGAGCGGCGCACGTTCTTTTCTGCCTTGGCAGCCATGCCGTTCATGACTTTCTCAGCCTGTTCGCAGGCAAGAGTGGGGTTGACCAGCAGACGGTCTTCCAGCAGATCGAAGTCCCCGGTATCTTCCTTTTCAGATTCGGAAGCCGGAATCAGACGGTACACCAGATGCTTGAGCTGTTTGACAAAGGGGAGCATGAGGGTCATGGTCACCAGTCTGTACAGAGAGTTCACACCGGCAACGCTGAAGGGATCCATGACCATTTCGGCAATGGGAGCATGGGTTGCCATTTCAATGGGATAGTAAACGGCCACAGCCATCAACATGGAGATGATGGAAACAATTAAATAGACATAGGCCGTCCTCTTACCGCTTTCGTTGGCGCCGATAGCTGCCAGCAGAACGGGGAAGGAAGCTCCAATGCCGATACCCAGTAGAATGGGGAAAACAGCCTGGAATGTCAGAACGCCTGTGGTGGACAGAGCCTGAACAACGCCCACGGAGGCAGAAGAAGACTGCAGAATGCCCGCAAACAGAATACCGAAGCCAATGGCCAGAAGAGGATTGTTCAGGGCACTCATGGAATTAATAAAGACGGGATTGGTTCTCAGGGGTTCAACCGCTCCGGACATCATGGACATGCCGGTCATGAGAACCGCAAAGCCCATGAGAATGTCACCAGCATGCTTATACACATCCTTCTTGGCAAAGGTGTGCCAGCAGATGCCGATGATGGCCATAACAGCCGTAATGGTGGCGCTGGAGAAATAACTTGCCCAGCCGCCTCCTTCAATGTAGGACATGCAGACTACCCAGCCGGTGATGGAGGTACCAATGTTGGCACCCAGGATGACACCAATGGCCTGGGAGACTTTCATCATGCCCGAGTTTACAAAACCGACCACCATAACAGTGGTGGCACTGGAAGACTGGATGACGCAGGTGACTGCGGTTCCCAGCAGAAATCCTTTGAGAGGCGAGTTGGTCAGCCTGTACAGAATCAGTTCCATTTTGTTGCCGGCAACCTTTTTCAGGCCGTCGGACATGGCGGACATTCCATACAGAAACAGCGCAACACCGCACAGAAGAGTCAGAATCATGGAGACAGTACTGTCCATAAATATTCACCTATTCAACTTTCTTTTTCGCGCATTTCGGATCATTTCTATTGTCTGAAATTTACCATGTCGTTTCAAGAGTGAACCAGCCAATCCGCATAAACAATCCTTCCAATCCTCTTTTGAAAACCCCTGTCATTTTCAGACATTTCGCCCAATCTGTCGAACAGGAATCTGTTGATTCGTTTTCATTTTTTCTTCTGTAAAAAAGGCTGCCCGTTTCAGGCAGCCTTTTCAGGTTTCATAACAGTTTCATTTTGGAAAAGGCAAAAGAACGAGTCGTTCTTCTATCTGCCGGGAGCTTCCACGGCTCTGCCGTAAAGCTCGGTCAGTCTCTGCAGCTTTCTGCCGGCTGTTTCATCCAGCTGGCCGGGAAGCAGTCTCCAGGTCCAGTTGCAGCCAACAGTAGAAGGAGTATTCATGCGGCAGTCAGATCCCAGTCCCAGCAGATCCTGGGCCTGCACAATGGTGGTATCGGCAGGTGAAGCCAGCAGGGTGCGGATCATATCCCAGTGGAACATATTCCGACTGCTGGAGTTCATGAATTCCATGGCCAGTTCCACGTCTTCAGGATTGGCGGAATCCAGCCAGCCGGCAGCGGTATCATTGTCATGGGTGCCCACATAGGCTACGGAGTTGGCAGGATACTTGTAGGGCAGGTAGTCACTGCTGGAAGCATCTCTGGCATCAAAGGCGAATTCAAGAATCTTCATACCGGGATAGCCGACGGTTTCCAGCATCTTCTTCACGGAAGGGGTCAGGAAGCCCAGGTCTTCGGCGATGATGGGCTGTCTGCCCAGTCGGGATTCAATGACCGCAAAGAGTTCGGCACCGGGGCCTTCCAGCCATTCCCCTTCTCTGGCGGTGGTGGCATCCGCGGGAATGGCATAGTAGGAATCAAAACCGCGGAAATGGTCGATGCGCAGAATGTCAAAGGTGCTCAGAATCTGGCTGACTCTTCTGGTCCACCATTCAAAACCGGTCTGTTTGTGATAGTCCCAGTTGTAGAGAGGGTTGCCCCACAGCTGGCCGTCAGCGGAGAAGCCATCAGGCGGGCAGCCGGCTACGGCTACAGGATTGCGGTCTTCATCCAGGGCAAACAGTTCGGGATGGCTCCACACATCTACAGAGTCCATGGCAACGTAGATAGGCAGGTCGCCGATCATTTCCACGCCGTTGGCTCTGGCATAGTCATGCAGAGCGTTCCACTGTTTGTAGAACAGATACTGCAGAACGCGGTAGAACTCGAAAGCTTCGTGATTTTCTTTCTGCAGTTCAATGGCCTTTTCAGGGGTATAGAGTTTTTCTCTTTCATCCCACTTCATCCAGGGCTTGCCTTCGTTCTTGTCCTTGAGGGCCATAAACAGGGCATAGTCATCCAGCCAGTCCACGTTTTCCTTGCAGAATTCCGCATAGTCTTCGGGCGGGAATTTCAGGAAACGATCCACAGCCTTTTTCAGCACAGTGAAGCGGTTGTTGTAAAGCTTGCCATAGTTGACACGGTCCGGCTGGTCTTCCCAGTCCAGATCGGCATATTCTTCCTGGTTCAGCAGGCCGTCTTTAGCCAGCAGATCCAGGTCAATGAAATAAGGGTTGCCCGCAAAAGTAGAGTAGGAGGCATAGGGAGAATCGCCATAGCTGGTGGGGCAGACGGGCAGAAGCTGCCACAGGCTCTGTTTGTGTTCTCTCAGATAATCGACAAAGTCATATGCGCTCTGTCCCAGTGTGCCGATTCCATAGGGAGAAGGAAGACTGGAAACATGAAGCAGGACACCATTTTTTCTCATAAGCTTCTTCTTTCTAATCAGCTTCAGTTTGAGGAGCTGATGAATCATCGGATGAATTGTCTGTCTGGGCGGCAGAAGCGGACGCGGTGCTTTCCCCGTCCACAAAGGCGAAAGGAATTTCTTCCAGAATCCGCAGGGAAGGATCACTCAGAACCTTCTGCAGCACTTCAGCGGTCTTTTCGGCCAGCTGATCGGGATTCTGGCTGATGGTGGTGAGTCTGGGAATGCTGTAGGCGGACATGGCCAGACCGTCAAAGCCCAGAATGGACAGATCCTCGGGGATCCGGTATCCACGGTCGACGGCAGCCCGCATGGCGCCCAGAGCCATCATGTCGGACAGAATAAATGCTGCATCCAGATCCGGGTGTCTGGACAGCAGTCTGTCCATGGCAATATAGCCGCCCTGAACGGAGAAGAGTTCTTCTTCGTAGAGGTCATCAAAATCAAAGTTCAGGCCTTTTTTCTCGAATGCCTGGGCGGCACCCTGCAGCCTGGTCTGAACAGTGCGGGAATCCTGGGCATAGCCGCCGATCATGCCGATCTTTTCATGGCCCAGTCCCAGCAGGTAATCCACCGCAAAGCTGGCAGCCTGTTCATCATTAATCGCCACGCTGGACAGATTGTCATAGGGCAGTCCCTTGGCCGAGTTGGTCACCAGAATGCAGGGCACCTTGATCTGGCTCATGCCGTTCTTCAGATTGCTGGTGCTGCTGCCCAGAAACAGGATGGCCTTGGGCATCCGCTCTCTGCACATGCGCAGTGCTTCAGCCACTTCATCTTCCGTTTCCCTGAGATAGGAAACGAAGAAGTCCACCCCTTCCCTGGACAATTTCAGCGTCAGAGCTTCCAGCAGCAGAGCGAACATGATGTTGTCATACCCTCGTATGACAATATGAACGCCGCTGCGGGTGCGCTGCTTGAGAAACTTGGCATTGGGATTCAGCTGAAAATCGTATTTTCTTGCTGTATTCAGAATGACTTCCCGGGCAGCCGGGGAGACTCCGGGCTGTTCGTTCAGTGCTCTGGAGACAGTGCCGATGGAATACCCGGATTCCCGGGCGATGTCTTTGATGGTGATGCCTGCCATGAAATTCTCCTTCCGCTTTCACCGGTCACAATTATGCCATAGACCGGATTCAAATGTGAAACGTTTCCAATCATTTTCTTTTCCGGATTCAGAAACATCCGATTCTGCCCTGTTTTAGGGGGTTTTCATTGCTGCTGCACCCGGTTCCAGAAGGCCTTTGGTTTCCAGCCAGGCTCTTGCTGCAGTCGCCGGATTCCAGCCGTTGGAATCCACCTGATTCTTGAGAACGATCAGATCTTCAGTGGTCAGTCCGGAACCGATGGTCTGCAGGATTTCGGGAAGCCAGGGATAGTCAATGGGCATGGTTTCGGAGGTCACAAAGCCCAGAACAGAATGGGAAACTGCGCCCAGATCATCTTCCAGGGAAACCATGTTTCCCGCCTTCAGGCGGCCGTCCGTGCTATGGATGGGCATGACATCGATTTTCCCCTTCTTGAGCTGCTGATACTGGAGTTCATCCGGCAGGTTTTTGGTGCCTTTGAAGTGCATATCATAGGTTTTCGAAAGCAGTTTATAGATATCACTTCTTTCCATCCAGGTGCTGTCTGCCCCCAGAACCAGCTGATCAGACACTTTGGCCAGATCGCTCAAAGTTTTCAGATTGTACCTGGTCGCCGTATCCGGCGTCACCGCAAAGGTCAGATAGTCTTCCACCTGGGTCATGCCTTCCCACTCCAGTCCCTGCTTCAGGTACTCTTCCTGCAGTTCAGGAAACTGCGCCTGTTCATAGGGAGGTTCATGGTTAAGCACATTAACCCAGGCGTTGCCGGTGTATTCGGGATACAGTTCCAGCGTGCCCCCGGCAATGGCCGGATGCAGATCGGAAGTGCCCCCTTCCACCGTCACGATCTCTACTTCCTCGGACTGTGCCTGGGCCAGCAGACGGACCATTTCACAGAGAAGAATGGATTCCGTTTCCCCGGACTGGGCAATTCTGGCTGGCCGGTGTTCGGACTGACAGCTGCAGACCATGAGAAGCGCCAGAGCAGCCAGAGCTATTTTCTTCAGTTTCATCTTTTGTCACAAAGCCCGCTGCAGGCAGGCTTTCTGCCCCTTTCTTTTTCTTCCAGAGATATATCATTCCAGGATATTTCTCCTGAAACGTTTTCTCTGACGTCTAAAAGGCAAGGAGACCAGAGCGGCTGTCTTGCAGACCAGCCCGCCTGTTCTCCTTTATTTTGCATGAGTTGACTTCAAACCACTGCACACAATGACTGCGGTCATGAAGTCTTTTTTCTTTGTTTTCCATCCTTTTCTTCCAGGATCGAATGATATTTGTTTCTTATCCTTCTATTGGATGCATCCTCTCTGAATCAGAGAGAGGCAGAAGGACAGTTCTCTGCAAAATCCGGTTCAGACTTTTCAGTTTGATCAGAAAAGGAATCCGCACCGCCGGATCCTGCTTTTCTGTTTCCTGCCAGATTGATCAGCAGCACACCGGCAGTAATCAGAGCCAGCGCACACAGAGTCTGCAGGCTGAAAGCCTGGGATTCATGGAGAATCAGACTGGAAAACAGCACGCCGAACATGGGAATGGTGCAGCTGAAGATCCCCACTGCAGAAACAGGAAATTTAGCCAGCAGTACCCCCCAAAGGGTATAGGCAATGCCGGAAACCAGAGCCAGCCAGAGCAGACAGCCTGCACCTGCCAGGTTCCACTGAATATGACCACCCATGCCCAGACCCAGCAGAGCCAGGGCAGCGCCGCCAGCCATGAACTGCCAGGCAGAAAGCATAACGGGATCCTGCTTCTTGCCAAACATGCTGATGAAGACAGCGGACTGGGCTGAACAGAGCTGGGAAAGCAGGATCATGCCTTCCCCTTCCATGCGAAACTGCAGGCTGAAGCCATCCAGATTCATGACCACAATCCCTGCCAGTCCCAGCAGCACGCCAATGCCTTTGGCCGGGGTCATCTTTTCCAGATGATAGACCCAGGCAGCCAGCAGCAATGAGAACAGAGCTGAAGTGCCAGAAATCACCGATCCCATAGTCCCGGAGACCTGAGTAAGTCCCATATAGTAGAAGAAATACTGACCAAAAGTCTGAAACAAACCCAGGATGGCAATGTATTTCCAGGCTTTGGCCGACGGCAGCATCTCTTTCCCCTTTCTGGGCAGCTGCAGAAGAAGAACCAGCAGCCCGGCCAGAAAGAAGCGGATCCCCGCAAAGAGAATCACAGAAGGTGTTCCTTCTATATGCATCAGTCCATAGCCCATCTTGATCATGGGAGCAGCACTGCCCCAGAGTGCTGTACAGAGCAGTGCGGGCAGAGCCAGTGAAGACAGGCTTTGAGCCGATTTTGTTTTTCTTTTCATATTCATACAGACAAGCATACCCGTATCCTCTGCTCTTGAAAAGAACTACAGAGTACGGAACTACAGGTAGTCCCAAGCAAAAAAGACTCCATCTCTTTTTCCTGGTGGAAAAAGGACAGAGTCTTCCCAGTATTTCATTCTGATTCTAGTCCAGGCCGCGCAGGTGGTACAGGATGCGGTAGATCTCTTTTTCGGAAAGAGCCGCATCCCGGGGTTCCTGAATCTGCATGACCAGTTCACTCATATCGTCCATGGGCAGATAGGAGTAGACCGGTGCTTCAATGTTCAGTTCTTCCAGCATGGCTTTCATGGCTGCGGTATGATCCAGATCATCCACAATGGCTACACCATAGGGGGAAAGGATAATGTGCTTGACGGTGGCACCATCCAGTTCTTCGTTATCCAGAACCGTGTATTCTCTGGGCAGATCATTCAGAGAACCGGCGTTGGTGACGATTTCCGAAGAGTCCAGCACCTGGACATCATCATAGGGTTCTCCATTTTCCATAGCCTGTGCCTTCTTCTCGATTTCTTTGATCTTGGCGTATTCCGTATTGATCTTGCGGATTTTCTTGGCCTGTCTGTTGTTCCAGAAGGCGCCGGCGATCAGCGGAACGCAGGAGAGCAGGGTCACCCAGTTGTTTCGCAGAAAAAACATGCTGATGACATAGAGAATGACGGAAGCAACCACAAGATACAGAGACGCCTTGTAGCCTTTCATTTCCTGGGCATACTGTGCCTTCAGGTCATCGGTGGTGGGAAGCAGTTCGCTTTCGACTGGTTCCCGATTCTGGTTTTCGTTCATAGTCAGTTCCTCATTGCGGTCACACCGCTTCATTTTCCCTTTCAGGGATTTCTGTTCCTATTTTATGGCAGATGATCCAATTCCTGTAGTCTGAAAACTCCGGTTCAGACAGGCAGATGGTCAAATTGTACCAGTCTTCCATTTGGTTCTTATTTTACCTATTTTCCATCTGGACAGGGGAATCTTTCACCTTCTGTAAGGACTTCAAAAGAAATAACAGGGATACAAAACTGTCTTGAAAAAGAGAAAACGAAGTGGTATAAGTCCATTGAACCAGCAAAAACAGGGGAGCTCGTCAGACGGGCTGAGAGGAAGGCTGAACCTTCGACCCTAGAACCTGATGCGGATAATGCCGCCGTAGGAAGATGCCAGAACAGACTCATGCAGGGAGCATCTCCATCAGGTGCTCCCTGTTTTTGTGTGGAACAGAATGCAGACAGTCCGCAGTTCGTGAATACGGTCATTCAGACAAAGACCCATTCCACTGCGGCGGGTTGAGGGGGAGCGCCCTGAACCGCTATCAAGCGAGGGAAGCCGTGTTCCGGCGTGAGAAAAGACCAGCAAGTCTTGACCGCCTGCTGTCTTTCAGTCCAACCAGACTGGAAATCAGCAGAAAGCAGAAGTCCGTTTTTGGCTTCTGCTTTAGAAAGAATGAGAAAGGAAAGAATCCCCATGTTTGAAGAACTCTTTGAAAACGTCAGAACCAGATGCCCTCTGATTCACAACATCACCAATTACGTCACCGTCAATGACTGTGCCAATATGCTGCTGGCCTGCGGTGGATCACCCATCATGGCTGATGATCCGGAAGATGCCGTAGAAATCACTGCCATCTGCGGCGGGCTGAACATCAATATCGGCACTCTGAATCAGCGCACCATTCCTGCCATGCTGGCAGCCGGAAAGAAATCCGCAGAACTCCATCATCCCGTCATTCTGGATCCGGTGGGAGCTGGTGCTTCCACGCTGCGCACCCGGACGGTTGAAACCCTCATGGAAGAAATTCCCTTTACCGTGATCCGCGGCAATATGTCCGAAATCAAGACCCTCGCCGGCGGCAAGGGAACCACCAGAGGGGTGGATGTCGATGTGGCAGACCGGGTCAGTGAAGAGAATCTGGACCAGGCTGTCACCTTTGCCAAAAACTTCGCCAGAGAAACCGGAGCTGTCATTGCCATCACCGGAGCCATTGATATTGTGGCGGATCAGGACCGGGCGTTCTGTATCTATAACGGCCGTCCGGAAATGTCTGCCATCACAGGAACAGGCTGTCAGCTTTCTGCATTGACTGCTGCCTTTGTCACCGCCAATCCCGATCATCCTCTGGAAGCAGCAGCGGCTGCGGTGAGTGCTATGGGTCTTTGCGGAGAAATCGCCTGGCAGCGGATGAGTGCGGTGGATGGCAACTCTTCCTATCGAAACTATATTATTGATGCGATGTACAACCTGAGCCCAAGGGCTTTGGAAGAAGGAGCTCGTTATGAAATGCGATAGAAAACACATGCTGCTCTATGCCGTTACCGACAGAGCATGGACAGGAAAACAGACTCTGAAAGAACAGGTAGAAGAGGCACTGAAAGGCGGTGTCACCTGCGTGCAGCTGCGGGAAAAACAGCTGAATGATCCGGACTTTCTCCAGGAAGCCAGAGAAATTGGTGCTCTCTGCAAGGAATATGGTGTTCCCTTCATCATTAATGACAACGTCGAAGTGGCTCTGGCCTGTCAGGCCGATGGCATTCATGTGGGTCAGGAAGACATGGAAGCCGGTAAAGTCCGTGCTCTGGTAGGAGATGACATGATTCTGGGTGTTTCGGTGCATACCGTAGAAGAAGCTCAGAAAGCCGTGGAAAACGGAGCCGACTATCTGGGCCTGGGGTCCGTCTTTGCCACCACCACCAAAACGGATGTGGATCAGATGCCCAGAGAAACTCTGAAAGCCATCTGCGATTCTGTTGATGTCCCTATTGTGGCCATCGGCGGTATCAACAAAGACAATCTGTCTTCTCTGGCAGGAAGTGGTGTAGATGGTGTGGCTCTGGTCTCCGCTATTTTCTCCGCTGAAAACATTGAAGAAACCGACCGGGAACTCAGAGCTCTTTCTCAGGCCATGGTGGAAGCATGAAGATCCAGGGAGCCATTCTGGACATGGATGGCACGCTGCTGGATTCTCTGTCCATCTGGGATACCATTGCCGACACCTACCTGGAACAACAGGGGATTCAACCGGAACCAGGTCTGGCTGACACCATTAAGGATCTGAGCATGAAGCAGGCAGCCGAATATTTTCAAACCAGGTACGGACTGCAGAAAAGCGAGGAAGAAATCATCAAAGGCATCAACCGTCTGCTGGAAGATTTTTATCTCCATACTGCTCCTCTCAAACCCGGAGCCGGAAAGCTGCTGGAATTTCTCAAGGAAAAGAACATCCGCCTGGTGCTGGCCACCGCAACAGATCGTTATCTGGCTGAAGCAGCCCTGAAACGATGCGGCGTGCTGGATGCCTTTGAAAAGATCCTGACCTGCAGCGAAGTGGGGTATGGCAAGGATGAGCCGCAGATCTTTGAAGAAGCTGCCAGACTTCTTGGAACAGACAGGATGAATACTCTGGTGTTTGAAGACTCTCTGTATGCTATGCAGACGGCAAAACAGGCCGGATTCCCGGTTGCTGCAGTTTTTGAAAGCCATGAACCAGACTGGAATAAAGTCTGCCAAACTGCTGATCTCTGCCTGCAGGATCTGAACCATCTCGAGCAATTACAGGAAGCTCTTACCTAGGGCGGACTGCTTTTCATACCAGTGACCTTAATAAAACGAGCCGCAAATCCCCGGCTCGTTTTTCTGTCTTCCCTGAGCATCCATCATGTCCTGTTTGTCAAACTGCACTATTGTGAAGTCATGACAACCACACCAAAAATTTCCAAACCACAATCTTCTGACGGCTCTCATTCTGCTCCTCAGAACACATCATCAGCCAATCAGCAAAACACCATTCCAGCCCCTAAAAAGGGCCTGATTCTTGGAGGCGGAGGCTCCAAGGGCAGTTATACCGCAGGCGTCTGGAAAGCCCTGAAAGAAGCCGGAGAACAGTTTGATATTGTAGCCGGCACGTCCATCGGCGCTCTGGTCGGTGCCATGGTGACGGCAGACGATCTGGATGGCTGTATGGCTATGCTGGGGGGAATGAATGAAAACGCCGTTGCGACCAGGCCCTTCGATTTTCCAGGGCAGTCTGTCAATCAGCCGCTGAAGGCGGATCAGACACAGGAATTCATCACAGAATTCACAAAAGGGGGACCAGATTTTAACCCTCTGAAAACCACCTACCTGAAGTATTTTGACTTCGACAAATTCAAATCCTCCAGCATCGACTTTGCCTGCATGACCTATAACTTTACCCAGCAGGCAGATCAGGCGTTCTTCAAGAAGGATATGACGAAGGACAACTTCATGGATGAACTGCTGGCCAGCGCTTCCTATTTCCCGGCCTACAACTTCACCCAGATCAACGGTGACTACTATCTGGACGGCTCATTTGCCCAGATTATCCCGTGGAAAACCGGTCTGCAGATGGGAGCCGATTCTCTGACCATCGTTTCCCTGGCTGAACCGGGTACCAAGGATGATGTACCGGAAGATGCCGGATTCCGGATCATCCGCCCTATTCTCAAACTGGCCTATTCCGTTGACTTTGACGGGCAGACCATGGTGAAGCAGGCAGAACAGGGATATCTGGAAGGATTGAAGTATCTGAACCGCGCTCCCGGTTATCTGTATACCTTCAAACCGGAAGACCATCTGCTCATTGACGGCATTAATAAACTGGGTACCTCTCTGCTCAAGAGAAAGAATGTCGAACTCACACAGGAGCTGTTGAACGAAATCTGGAAGGGACTGCTTGGTTATGTTCCCGTTCCCCTGGAAACCAGAACCATGAAAAACTATTCCATCATGTATATCATTGAGGCTCTGGGCATTACCGCCGGCGTGGATTTCTACAGACAGTATTCCCTGAAAGAATTCCTGCAGCAGATTCTGGATCATCTGGACAGTGTGAAAGGACCGGTGGACTCCGATCCTTCCAGCTGTACCATCTGGGATGATATGCAGCACAGGGGCATTCAGGATGTCATCATCTTCTTTCATTCAGCCATGAACTGCTTTGGCACTTCCCTGCCGCCTCAGTTTGATGTCATGAAAAAGACCTGGATCCTTCCCTTCTATCTGGCTTTAGCCTGGCGGATCATCGAAAAATCCAGATGGATCTGGAATCTGATCTAGAATTTTGTAATTTCCCATAACGAACAAAAGGTGTTCTCACAGCGGAGAACACCTTTTGCATATGGTGGACATTCAGAAGTTGTTGAATGGAAATCAGATTACATCTGACCCAGTACAGTGGGCAGGAACAGAGAAATCTGAGGAATGTAGGTTACCAGAACCAGAACTACGAAGATGGCAGCGAAGTAAACCAGGAGCAGTTTGAATACGGACTCGATGGTGACGTTACCGACCTTAACACCGACGAACAGGGTTGTTCCAACGGGCGGAGTAATGGTACCGATACACAGGTTGAAGATCATCATGATACCGAAGTGGATGACATTCATACCCAGGGACAGACATACGGGCAGGAAGATCGGAGTAAAGATCAGGCAGGCCGGAGTCATATCCAGGAAGGTGCCGACAATCAGCAGAATGATGTTGATCAGCAGCAGGATGATGTATTTGTTGTCAGTCAGGGACAGCAGAGCTTCGGAAACCATCTGGGGAATGCCGGTGAAAGCCATAACCCAGGACATGATGGAGGACACACCAATCAGGAAGATGATGATGCCTGTCATTTCAGCACTTTCCTTGAAGATCTGATACAGATCCTTGAACTGAATGGACTTGTAAACAAACAGGGACAGAATCAGGGAGTACACAACCGCTACAACGGAACCTTCAGTTGCGGTGAAGATACCGCCGATGATACCACCGATAACGATAACGATCAGCAGCAGGCAGGGCAGGGATTCCAGAATGATTTTTCCCTTTTCTTTGGCAGTGTAGCTTACTTCAGAACGGTAGTTGTTCTTCTTGGCAATGAAGTAAACCACGATCATGCAGGCCAGACCCCACAGGAATCCGGGGATGTAACCAGCCATGAACAGCGCAGAAACGGAAGCACCACCAGAAACCAGAGCATAGGTAATCATGACATTGGAAGGTGGAATCAGCAGGCCGGTAGGCGCTGTAGCAATGTTTGTTGCTGCAGAGAATGCAGGATCATAGCCGTCTTCCTTTTCAACGGGACCGATGATGGAACCCATGGCGGAAGCAGCGGCTGTTCCGGAACCGGAGATGGAACCGAAGAGCATGTTGGCCAGAACGTTGGTCTGTGCCAGAGCACCAGGCAGTTTGCCGGTAACCAGTTTAGCCAGGTTGATCAGACGGATGGCGATACCACCCTTGTTCATGATGTTGCCGGCCAGTACGAAGAACGGAATAGCCAGCAGGGAGAATACGGAAATACCGGAGAAAATTCTCTGAGATGCAGTCAGTACGGCTACATCAAAAGGCATTACGGGCAGGATGGCTGCTACGGAAGCAATTCCCAGAGCCACCGCAATGGGGGCACCCAGAATCAGCAGGACAACCAGGATGGTCAGAATAATCAGACCGGAGAGGAGTGCGATACTCATGCAATGTCTCCTTTCTCTTCAATGCCATCCTTCAGTTCCAGATCCTTGCCATGAATCATGTCAATGATGTTCAGAACAGCGTAGACAGCGATGAAGCATCCTGCAACAGGCAGGACAGTGTATACGTAACCCATGGGGATACCCAGGGAAGCGGTTCTCTGCTGCATGGACAGCATCATGATGGAAGAACCACCCCAGATCATGGCCATGGAAGCAAAACCGAGAATCAGAATTTCGATGACAATGTCCAGAACTTTCTTGGCATTGCCTTTGATCTTGTCGGCAACAAAGCTCATTCTCATGTGATCTCTTTTACCGAATACATAGGCGGAGGCCAGCAGGGCCATCCAGGTGAAGCTGTAGGTGAGCAGCTCTTCACTGACAGTGGAAGGCTTGCCCAGGAAGTAACGGGTGCAGATCTGATAGGTACCTACCAGAACCATGAAGGCGAACAGGAATACGCAGACGCCCATCAGCACCTTATCCATGACTTTGCGGATTGATTTGACTGCTTTCATTGCTTATTCCTTTCCTTCATATTTCTTGTTGACGGTCTGAATGTGGTTGTACAGATCTTTGATAGAAGGGTTAGCTTCCAGCATTTCGTCCTGCACGTTGCTTACAGCATCCTTGAACAGCTGTACGTCAACATCGATGAATTCAACGCCCTGTTCGTTCAGAGCGATATTCTTGGCTTCTTCAACAGCCTTGTCCCATTCAGCCAGTTCCACTTCAGTAGAGGCCAGGGCAGCTTCCATGAAGACTGCCAGTTCTTCGTCAGACATGGAGTTCAGCAGCTTGGAGTTGCCGATCAGCATGTCAGGCACCATCTGGTGACGGTTGTAGGAGAAGTACTTGGCTACTTCACCATGTTTATTGTTGGTCAGTGCCAGCTCATTGTTTTCGGCACCGTTGATGACACCCTGCTGAATAGCGGTATACACTTCACCGAAAGCCATGGGAGAAGCGGCTGCGCCAAAGGCGTTTACCATTTTTACGGAAGCAGGGGACTGCTGTACACGGATCTTCTGTCCCTTCAGATCCTCAGGTGTGTGGATCGGCTTGGTGGAATAGAAGTTACGGGTACCAGCGTTGTACCAGGTCAGAACGCGGAAGCCGGAATCATCGGTGGAACCGTAAACCTTCTGCATGGTGTCCTGATCGTTCATTACTTCGTGATATGCCTCTTCAGAGGTAAACAGGTAAGGCATGGAGAATACTTCGTAGACATCCGCGAATGTTTCCAGGTTTGCGGTGCCTGCTACAACAAAGTCAATAGCGCCCGTCTGGGTCAGCTCAATGGCTTTCTGTGCGGAGCCAAGCAGCTCGTTGGGGAAAATCTCTACTTCATACTTGTCGCCAAGCTTGTCTTCAATCACTTCCTTGAACTTGAGCAGGCCCAGGTGTTCAGGATGAGTTTCAGACTGTGCATGTGCGATACGGATGATTCGCTTGCCTCCGGTTACGGAGTCAAATGCGCTGCATCCGGTGAGAGACAGAGCGCAGATCAAAGCGAAGAATCCGGTAAACAGTTTCATCAGTTTCTTTTTCATCTTCTTCCTCCTTCTGATAATTTGCGTGATTCGCAATCTGTAAATTTTTGTGGAAACATTTACAATCCACACAATACCTGAAGCCGGTTTCAGATTCAACAGCTTGAGAAAACTTTCTCGAGCAGAGGCCTTGATTCCTGGAAATTTAGAGAAAATTAACGTTCTTTGGCCAAAATGCTTTGGATTTTCATGAATCAGGCAAGAAATTCAAGGTTCTTGTCTGTTTTTTCTGAGCATATTTCTTTAACAAATCTCTTTTGCGTGGTCCAGATAGATCGGTTATTAGAATCTATAATTATTAAATATCTTATAATTACTATTGAATGTGAAAAAGTTTTCGCCTATTATATGTAAGAAGTTACACATATGTGTTTCCAGCAAGAAACAGACCCTGAATCAGGCCGTAATATCCTGCCAGGTCTTCTCCCTGTCTCAGGTTCTGCCGTATTTCATGTTTTGTCTGTCCGGACACCATTTACTGGTTCTGAGGGCAGGCGTTCGATTTTTACAAGGAGAGTAAGAAAGATGAATATGTATGATATTGCCAGAGAAACCGGCTTCTCTATTGCGACGGTTTCCCGGGCCATTAATAACTCGGGATATGTATCCGAAAAAACCAGAGCCAAGATTATGAAGGTTATTGACGAAAAGGGCTATTCCGTCAATCCTTTCGCCAAGGGCATGGCCACATCCACCATGTCTCTAGCCGGTGTCATCAGCACTGACTCCAGAGATATGTATCAGGCTGAATGCATCTACCATCTGCAGAACGCCCTGCGTCAGGAAGGCTTTACTGCCCTTCTCTGCTGCACCGGACTGGATCTGAAAGACAAACAGGAAGCCATCCGCCTTTTGCTGTCCCGGAATGTAGACGCCATTTTCCTGATCGGCTCCCAGTTTGTGGAGAATACCAGTAAGGAAAACATGTATCTTCTGGAAGCCGCCAGAAAGGTTCCTGTCATCCTCATGAACGGTCACCTGGATTATCCCAATGTCTACTGCATCCGCTGTGATGATGCCAAGGGACAGAAAGAGCTCACCGAAACCGTCCTGAAAGGCGGAGCCAGAAAGCCCCTGTTCCTGATCCGGCGCACCACCTATTCCACAAGAGAGAAAGTGCGCGGTTATCAGGAAGCCTGCAAAGCCTTTGGTCTGGAGCAGCAGCCTGTTGTACTGGTTACACCACCAAGCATCGCCGATTATGCAAGTCTGGCAGAGGATCTGTCTCATATGGAATTCGATGCTCTGTTATGTGCTGATGATGAACTGGCCATCGCAGCTCTGAAGTACTGCAGACAGCACAATCTCAGAGTGCCGGAAGATGTTCAGATCACCGGTTATAACAATTCCCTGCTTTCCGATCTGCCCGCTCAGGAAATCACTTCCTATGACAACCGCATTGAATATCTGTGCAGCACCAGTGTGTTGTGCATGAAGAGCGTTCTGGACAAGAAAGCCTATCCTTCCGAATCGGTCTACTCCGGTCTGTTAAGCAGAAAGCTCACCACCAATTCGAATGAACCCGAAGCGGAATAACTCCGAATATCCAGAAATCATGTCTCACCTGAAGACCCATCCAGCTGTCTTCAGGTTTTTTGCGTTTTTGGGGTCTCCTGATCAGGAACTTCCAGACCGGTATTCCGGATTCTCATTCGTCTTGTGAAAACCCTGAAATATGAAAATCCCCCTCTGTGGATCACAGAGAGGGAGAGACAGAAAGCAGCAGATCATGCAATCATCTGTTGATTTCTGAAAAATGACTGGTTTGATTCAGACTGAGACAGAAAGCTTATCTCTGAACACGGCCGGAAGCATCGCCGCCTGCCAGTTTCAGAACTTCATCTTCGCTTACAAGGTTGTAGTCACCTTCGATGGAGTGCTTCAGAGCGGAAGCAGCTACAGCGAATTCGATAGCATCCTGAGGGTTCATGCCTTTCAGCAGAGCGTGGATCAGACCGCCGCCGAAGGAGTCACCGCCGCCTACACGGTCAACGATGTTCAGGTCGTACTTCTTGGAGAAGTAGGGCTTTTCACCGTCAAACAGCATAGCGGACCACAGGTTGCGGTTGGCGTTGATGGACTCACGCAGAGTGATGGCTACCTTGTCAAAGCCGAACTGATCTTTCAGTTTCTTGGCAACATCGATGTAGCCTTCGTGGTTCAGTTCACCGCTGGTGATATCTGTGTTTTCAGCTTCGATGCCGAATACGTCCTTGGCATCTTCTTCGTTGGCGATGCATACGTCAACATATTTGCAGATTTCGCTCATCACCTTGTTGGCTTTTTCCTTGCTCCACAGCTTGTTTCTGTAGTTCAGGTCCATGGAAACAGGGATGCCTTTTTCGCGGCATTTCTTCACAGCTTCCAGAGTGATCGCTGCTGTTTCATCAGACAGAGCAGGTGTGATACCGGTTGTGTGGAACCATGTAGCACCATCCAGGATTTCGTCCCAGTTGAAGTCTTCAGGAGCTGCTTTGGCCATGGCAGAGTTAGCTCTGTCATAGATAACCTTGGAAGGGCGCTGGGAAGCACCCTTTTCCAGGAAGTAGATGCCGACACGGTCACCGCCGCGAACGATATCATCAGTGGAAACACCGTATTTTCTCAGGGAGTTTACAGCAGCCTGACCGATTTCGTGCTTGGGCAGTTTGGTTACGAAGTGAGCATCGTGGCCATAGTTAGCCAGGGATACTGCGACGTTGGCTTCACCACCGCCGTAGGTAGCACCCAGTTTGTCTGCCTGCACGAAACGCAGGTAGCCTTCCGGTGCCAGGCGAAGCATCAGTTCGCCGAATGTTACTACTTTGTTCTTGTTAGTCATTGTTACGAATCTCCTTCAGTTTTGCGCTGGCCTTGGAGCACAGCTCTTCAATTTTGTCGAATTCACCCTTGCGGATCATGTCAGCCTTCACCATCCAGCTGCCACCTACACAGAAGATGCAGGAATCCTTCAGGTAGTCTTCCATGTTCTTGTCGTTGATTCCGCCGCTGGGCATGAAATGCATCATGTTGTAGGGAGCAGCGATGTTCTTGATCATCTTCAGTCCGCCGGAAGCTTCTGCAGGGAAGAACTTCACATAGCGCAGACCCAGCTTGTAGCAGTTCTGCACATCAGAGGGAGTGCAGGTGCCGGGCAGAACGGGAACGTTCTTTTCAATGCAGTAGCGAACAACTTCTTCATCGAATCCGGGGGAAACGATGAACTGAGCGCCGGCTTCCAGAGCTTCATCCACCATTTCGGTGCTCAGAACGGTGCCGGCACCAACGATAAGGCCGGGGCAGTTCTTAGCCATGGCTGCAATGGAATCCTTGGCAGCGGCAGTTCTGAAGGTGACTTCAGCAGCGGGCAGACCGCCTTTTACCAGGGCGTTGCCCAGAGCAACGGCATCCTTGGCATCTTCCAGAACGACAACTGGAATAATGCCGATTTCTTCAAACTTTTCGTACATCTGATTCATTTCGAAACCTCTTTTCTGATTCTTGATCCGCTCGACAGAGCGGTTTTTCATCTTGGGTTCAAGACCAGTATCCTCATACCTTGAATAAATGGGTATCAGGAAGCCTGTCTTGTTGTCTGGCCGGGAATGACCTGGCCGGTATACAGACTCTGTCTTGGAAAACTCTGTCTTTTCATCACGGCCTGCAGTGCAAGCAGGGCCTGAGAACAGAGATAGGGCAGACGATTGTCATAAGTGGTGATCTGCAGACTGGACAGTCTAGACAGCAGAGAACCGTTATATCCGGTGATCTGGATCTGTTCAGGAACCTTCAGACCAGCCTGTTCTGTGAATTTCAGAGCCCCCAGGGCGGTCTGATCATCACAGCACAGAATGGCATCGAAGGGATGCTTTTCATAAATCCGTTTCAGCTGATCACCCATGGTGTCCAGCGTTGTTTCCAGAGGAATAACGCGGATCTTCTCACTGCTGTAGCCGTGTTCCTTCATGCATTTTTGAAAGCCTCTGATCTTATCCTGGCTGGAGGGGGACGGGGCACCGGTCAGAAACAGCGGGGATTTACTTCCGGTCTCCAGGACCAGAGTGGTCAGTTCTTCCATGCCCTTTTCATCATCACAGACGATGCAGTAGATGTTTTTCTGCTCCAGTTCACCATTGAGCAGAATGACAGGGACTTTGTCTGCCGCCCTGACCAGGGCTTCCCAGTTTTTCTCACTGCCACCGGCAAAACCGGAACCAATGCAGATCAGGGCATCCACACTGCGACTCAGAAGAAGACTCACATCCCCTTCCAGGGTTTTAAGATCTTCTCCTGTACAGCAGAGCATGGCGGTATAACCGGCTGCGGCCAGATCTTTCTGCAGCCAGTAAATGCATTCCGCCTGATAGGGGTCGCGGGAATCGGAACACAGGATTCCCACAATGGACATGGTGGATCTGGACATGCCCCTGGCAAAGGCGTTGGGGGAATAGCCATTGCGTTCAATAGCATCCAGAACTTTCTTCCGGGTCTTGTCGGAGACATAACCCGAATTGTTCATGACCCGGCTTACGGTGGCGATGGACACCCCGCTTTCCCGGGAAATATCGTAAATATTGACTTTTCTGCTGTCGTCTGGGCTCTGTTCAGTTAAAACGTCAGGCAAAACAGAACTCGTTAAGCCAGGCAGGCCTGCATGGCAGCCATGGCACCTTTTTCGTCAATGGTGTTCAGAGCTTCCAGAACAGCGTCTTCCAGACCTTCCACGGCACTCAGATCCTGACCCCAGAAGTCGGTGTTGGAGAGCACATCGTGAACGAGAGTGGCATTGTCCACACCGGCACGGTTTGCATAGAATTCCAGAACTTCGGGATCATCCTTGATCAGATAGGTTTCGTGGGTAACGGGGTTTTCAGCTTTCAGACCATCAGCAGTCAGTTCATTGCCTCTGTAGAAGGCGATGTAGCTGGCCAGGGAGGTGGTCAGAGCCTTTGGCAGTTTGCCAAATTTGTTGATGTAGCCCAGCAGAGAAGGCATAACTCTGGCTTTCCATTTGGCGGTGGAGTTCAGAGAGATGGACAGCAGTGCGTGGTCAATGAAGGGGTTCTTGAAACGTTCTGTCACGGCATGAGCAAATTCCTTGCAGTCTTCTTCAGGCAGAGACAGGGTGGGGATAATTTCATTGTAGATGGCTTCATTCATGTAGGCAGAGATGGTGGGATCGTACATGCAGTCACGAACGATGCTCTGACCAGCCAGGAAGGCACCCAGAACCATGGAAGTATGAGCTCCGTTGAGGATTCTTACTTTTCTTTCCTTATAGGGTTTGTGGTTGTCGGTCAGGATGATGGGCAGGCCGGCTTCCTTGAAGGGCAGTTCCTTCGCGATGGACTGAGGTCCTTCGATAACCCAGACACCGAAGATTTCACCGGTATCCATGGCGTTGTCTTCATAACCGTTTTCTTCGCACAGTTCAGCTGCATTGGCACGGGGATAGCCGGTTACAATGCGGTCTACCAGAGTGGAGCAGAAGATGTTTTCATCATCAATCCATTTCTGGAAGTCTTCAGGCAGATTCCAGTCTTTGGCATGCTGCTTAACGATCTTTTCCAGTTCCTTGCCGTTGTCATCGATCAGCTCGCAGGCCAGGATGATGAATCCGGGCAGTTTGTTCTGCCATCTCTGATACAGATACTGAGTCAGTTTGGCAGGCCAGGAAGAAGCAGGAGCATCTTCCAGCTTGCAGGAAGCATCGTAGGTGATGCCGGCTTCGGTGGTGTTGCAGGTGATGAAACGCAGTTCAGGATTTTCTGCAGTCTTCAGAATTTCAGCCCAGTCTTCCATGGCATTCAGGCAGCGGCTGGCAGCAGAGATGACACGCTTTTCACGGACTTCCTTGCCATCCTGGAATCCCTGCAGATACAGGGTGTACAGACCATCCTGGTTGTTGATGATGTCGTTGAGACGGAAGGTTCCGTTGCCGATGGGCTGAACCAGAACCACTTTGCCGTTGAAACCGGCTTTTTCATTCATTTCGTCGATGAAGTCGTCCACGAAGGCACGCATGAAGTTGCCTTCGCCGAACTGGATGACCTTTTCAGGAGCATCCTTGAGCAGGTATCCGTCGTATCCCTGCTCTTTCAGAGTCTCATAGGAAATTGTTTTCATGTTTTCACGTCCTTTTTGAGCCTGTCGTTTAAAACACACGCTCCTGGTTTTCACAGGCAGAAAGCCAGGAATCATTCAAACTTCTTACAGAGTGACGCCCTGTTTGAAGATTGCCATGTCATGGAAGCCGGCTCTTTCGCTGGCTACCAGTTTGCCGCTGGCGACGGCGATGACCTCATCAAAGAGATCCTGGCTCAGCTGATCCAGAGTTCTGTCTTCCAGCAGACGGCCGCAGTTGAAGTCAATCCAGTTGTGCTTGCCATTGGCCAGTCTGGAGTTGGAAGAAATTTTCATGGTTGGAACAGGAGAAGCGAAGGGGGTGCCGCGTCCTGTGGTGAACAGAACGATCTGGGCACCGCTGGCAGCCAGAGCTGTTGCAGCAACCAGGTCATTACCGGGAGCGCTCAGCAGATTCAGACCATGTTTCTTCACCTGCTGGCCGTATTTCAGCACGCCTTCAACAGGAGCGCTGCCGGATTTCTGGGTGCATCCCATGGATTTGTCTTCCAGGGTGGAAATGCCGCCCTTTTTATTTCCGGGGGAGGGGTTTTCGTACACGGTCTGATTGTGAGATTTGAAGTATTCCTTAAAGCCGTTGATGAGTTCTACGGTTTCTTCAAAGATTTCTTCGTTGGCAGCTCTGTTCATCAGCAGAGTTTCAGCACCGAACATTTCGGGCACCTCTGTCAGGATGGTGGTGCCGCCCTGAGAGATGAGCAGATCGGAGAAGCCGCCGACTGTGGGGTTGGCTGTAATGCCGGAAAGGCCGTCGGATCCACCGCACTTCAGGCCGATGATCAGTTCGGAAGCCCCGATGGGTTCGCGGTGGTCGTTCTTCATGACTTCAGCCAGCTTTTCCACACGTTTGATGCCTTCGGCAATTTCATCTTCCACATCCTGAGCCTGCAGGAATTCCACACGCGCCGGATCGTAGTTCTTCAGATATTTCTTGAGTTCTGCGATATTGGAGTTTTCACAGCCCAGTCCCAGCACCAGAACGCCTCCTGCATTGGGGTGTTCGATGAGGTCTGCCAGAATCTGGCGGGTGTTTTCCTGGTCGTCTCCCATCTGGGAGCAGCCATAGGGGTGAGGGAATGCACAGACAGCTTCCACCTGTTCATTGATGACATGCTGGCTGGCTCTTTCAATGGCCTGTGCAATGTTGTTTACACAGCCCACTGTGACGATAATCCAGATTTCGTTGCGGACACCGGCTTTGCCATTGGCGCGGCGGTATCCCTGGAATGTTGTTTCTTTCCGTTCGGGCAGTGGATGAATATCGGGGTGATATTCATATTCCAGCAGATCGCCCAGACGGGTTTTCATATTGTGGATATGTACCCAGGCGCCCTGGTCCACATCCTGTGTCATCATGCCGATGGGCTGGCCATATTTCATGACCACATCGCCGGCAGTCATGGGCTGCAGAGCAAACTTGTGTCCCTGCATGATGTCTTCCTTCAGAGCAAAGCTGCCCTGTTCCGTTTCGATGACTTCCCCTGCCTGCAGAGGAACAAGAGCGACCGCAACGGTATCGGAAGGATGAATCCTGATCCATTTCTTTTCCATGATTTGTCCTTTCCAGTGCCTTTTTCTCGAAAATTCGGTCCCTGTATGGGTAAAGGCTTACACATTTTATACAGAATTCCCGGGGTTAAAGTCAACGCTTCAGCATGATTTTTTTCAGTTTGTCAAGAATCCAATTCCAAGGGCATGGTTCCCGGTATTCCTTAATTTCTATGCGAAAATAGGAGAGAAAGGGCTTTCCAGAACCATTCGGAACCCCGTATTCAGGCGATTTTCCATGAAATTGTGCATTTTTTCTCATTTCCAGGATCTGCCTGCCGGTTCCGGGTTGCCTTCAGGAAGCGTTTTTTGTACACTCATTTGTGTAAAGGTTTCCACGTTTACAGCCCGTTTTCTTTCCTATTTTGGAAATCCAGAACGGACAGACAGAAGGAGAAACGACATGAAAAAATTTATGGATCAGGATTTCCTGCTCAAGACTGACAGTGCAAAACACCTGTTCCACGACTACGCAGAAAAAATGCCTATCGTGGACTATCACTGCCACATCAACCCTCAGGAAATCTACGAAGACCGCAAGTTTGACAACATCGCCCAGGTATGGCTGGGCGGAGACCACTACAAGTGGAGACAGATGCGTTCCAACGGAATCGACGAGAAGTACATCACCGGCGATTCTTCCGACTGGGAAAAGTTCCTGGCCTACGCCAAGACTCTGGACAAAGCCATCGGCAACCCCCTGTATCACTGGTCTCACCTGGAACTCCAGCGCTTCTTTGACTATGATGGTGTTCTTTCCGAAAAGACTGCCAAGGAAGTCTGGGATCTGGCTAACAAAAAACTGCAGAACGACGACATGTCCGTCCGCAATCTGATCAGAAAGTCCAACGTCAGACTGCTCTGCACCACCGATGACCCCATCGATGATCTGAAATGGCACAAACTGCTGAAGGAAGACGATTCTTTCGATGTTCAGGTACTGCCTGCATGGCGTCCTGACAAGGCCATGAACATCAACAAGCCCGAATTCAATGAATATATTGATGAACTGGCTAAAGTTGCCGGCATGGAAATCAAGACTTTCGAAGATGTGAAGAAAGCTCTGGCTAACCGTCTGGACTTCTTCGGCGAAAACGGATGCAGCGTATCCGACCATGGTCTGGATTACGTCATCAACGTACCTGCTACTGATGAAGAAGTTGAAGCCATCTTCGCCAAGAAGAGAAACGGTGAAGAACTCTCCGCAAAAGAAGCAGACCAGTACAAGACCGCTCTGCTGAAATTCCTGGCAAAGGAATACAAGGACCGCAACTGGGTGATGCAGCTTCACTATGGCTGCCTGCGCAACAACAACACCAAGATGTACGAAAAGCTGGGTCCTGACACAGGCTATGACTGCATTTCCAACTACGCACCCGCTGATCAGCTGACAGGATTCCTGGATGCTGTACAGTCCAACGGCGGTCTGCCCAAAACCATCGTTTATTCCCTGAACCCTGCTGATGACGAACTGATCGGTACCGTCATCGGCTGCTTCCAGGATTCCGATGCTGTTGGCAAAATCCAGCAGGGCAGCGCCTGGTGGTTCAACGACAACAAGACTGGCATGGAAAAACAGATGACTTCTCTGGCCAACCTGGGCCTGCTGGGCAACTTTGTCGGCATGCTGACAGACTCCAGAAGCTTCCTATCCTATCCCAGACATGAATACTTCCGCCGTATTTTGGCCAACCTCATTGGCCAGTGGGTGGAAGACGGCGAATTCCCCGCTGATGATGAACTGCTGGCACCCATTGTCAAAGGTATCAGCTACAACAACGCAGTTCGCTACTTCGGTTTCGACCTGCCTCAGGAATAAATCCGGTATCTCCTGAGTTCTGACTCAAACATTTTCAGTATTACCCTTTTTTAACTAACTCTTTTTTCTCCCTAAATACACACTTCAATACGCACGAAAGCTCAGGCATTCCGGATTGCCTGAGCTTTTTCGTTTTCTGTTTTAGATATGGGCAGACTGGCTATCTGATTCTCTCACCACTTTTCATCCCCGGATCGTTCTCCTCCCTGCTCATTCTCCTTTTCTCTTTGATCAGAAGAATGCAGAGAAGCCCTGATATGGTCCCGGTAAACTGCCGGTGCCATACCATACTCCTTTTTGAAGGCTCTGTAGAAAGCGGAATAGTCGCTGAATCCGCAGGACTGTGCCAGACCTGAGAGATCTTCACTGGTCAGCAGACCGGCTCTGGCAGCTTTCAGCCTCTTTTTAAGGATGTACTGATGAATGGAAATGCCAAGGCTCTGTCTGAACAACCTGGAAAGATGAAACTTGGACATATAGAAACGGCTGGAGAGATGATCCAGAGACAGATTTTCTCCAAAATGGCTTTCGATATAGGCAATGACCCCATCAATCACCTGACTGTCCGGATCTCTGGGTGCTTCTTCCAGATGAAAAAATTCCCTGCCCCAGAGCAGCAGCAGGTTTTCCAGGTTATTGGCTGCGATGGTCTGCCATCCAAAAGCCTGTCTCACCTTCTCTTCCAGTGTATTGATCAGTAACCCGCAGAGAGTAGAGAAGGAAGTAAAGTCGAAGGTATGCTGGTGAATTCCGGAAGTCTGAGCCAGATCAAAGAGTCTTTTGAGATCTTCGGAATTTTTTGTCAGCCTCTCCACATAGGACTTGGAGATCCATAGCACAAACCGTTCATACCCGGCGGTTTCTTTTCCCAGATTGTCGTGCGGCTGTCCGGGCAGGATCAGAATGACATCCTGACTCTTGCAGGCGTATTTCTTTCCGTCAATGGTGATTTCTCTGTGACCTGAGACTATGAAAGTCAGTTCATAGTAATCATGGATATGTTCACTGACCCGTTCCAGCTTATCGTCAGCATAATAGAACAGCTCATAGTCCGGCGTATTCATCTTCTGCCGGCTGCTGAAAGGGCTGAGTAGTTTTGGCTTCATACCTTAAGTATAGCCGATTTGTCCCTTTGGGGTGCCTGAGCAAGATTTGCAAAGACAGACTCAAGTTTCTCAATACAGTCTTTGGGGGCTGCGCTCTATAATGTAAATATCAGTAAGCGTTTCCCCACTTTGTAACATATACATCAAAAAACGCAGCTGACGAAACAAGCACGTATGTGCCAAGGAGGAAAATTTCCATGGAAATGACATTAAGATGGTATGGCCCCGGCCATGACACCGTTACCCTGGAACAGATCAGACAGATCCCTGGTGTAACCGGCGTCATCACTACCCTGTATGATAAGAAACCCGGTGAAGTCTGGACCCGCGAAGAAATCCGCGATCTGAAGAAGACCGTAGAAGATGCAGGTCTGAACCTGTCCGGTATTGAATCCGTAAACGTAGCTGATGAAATCAAATATGCAGGTCCCAACCGCGATCAGCTCATCGACAACTACATTGAAACTCTGAAGAACCTGGGCGAAGAAGGCATCCACATGGTTTGCTACAACTTCATGCCCGTGTTTGACTGGACCAGAACCGAACTGGCCAGAAAGAGACCCGATGGCTCCACTGTTCTGGCCTACACCCAGGAAGCTGTAGATAACCTGAACCCTGAAGAAATGTTCGAATCCATCGGTTCCGACATGAACGGCACTGTTATGCCTGGCTGGGAACCTGAAAGAATGGCTCAGGTAAAAGAACTGTTCGAAAAATACAAGAATGTAGATGAAGAACAGCTGCGCGACAACCTGATCTACTTCCTGAACAGAATCATGCCTGTCTGCGATGAATACGACATCAACATGGCTATTCATCCCGATGATCCCGCATGGCCCATCTTCGGTCTGCCCAGAATCATCACCAGCAAAGAAAACATCCTGAAAGTCATGAAGGCTGTAGACAACCCCCACAACGGTGTGACTTTCTGCGCCGGCAGCTATGGTACTTCTCTGAAGAACGACCTGCCTGACATGATCCGTTCTCTGCCTGGCAGAATTCACTTCGCACACGTTAGAAATCTGAAGTTCAACTCCCCCGATGATTTCGAAGAAGCTGCACATCTGTCCAGCGACGGTAACTTCGACATGTACGAAATCGTTAAGGCTCTGCATGACATCGACTTCGATGGACCCATCCGTCCTGACCACGGAAGAATGATCTGGGGTGAAGTAGCCATGCCTGGTTATGGTCTGTATGACCGTGCTCTGGGTGCTACCTACATCAACGGTCTCTGGGAAGCCATCGACAAAGCTGAAGAGCGCGGCTGTGAAAAACAGGGTGCGCTGAAAGAAGGAAAATAAACATGGAACTGACTTTAAAAGGTATTCAGGACAGATCTGCATGGACCGACAAAGGCTACAATCTGCCTGAATTCGATATCGTTGAAGTTCAGGAAAGAACCGCCAAGGCTCCAACCTGGATTCACTTCGGCGGAGGAAACCTGTTCAAGGCTTTCCCTTCCCGCTTTACTCAGGAACTGCTGAACAAAGGCGTTCTGGACAAGGGTATCGTAGTTGCTGAAGGCTTTGACTACGAAATCATCGAAAAGATGAGCCGCCCCCACGACAACCTGTCTCTGGTTGTAACTCTGAAATCCGACGGATCCATCGATAAGGATATCGTTGCGTCCGTTACTGAATCTCTGGTTCTGGATTCTTCCAACAAAGCTGAATTCGACCGTCTGAAGGAAATCTTCGAAAATCCTTCTCTGCAGATGGCCAGCTTCACTATCACCGAAAAGGGTTACTCCCTGACCAATGCAAAAGGTGAAATCCTGCCTGCTATCCAGGAAGATTTCGAAAAAGGTCCTGAAGCTCCCGTTTCCTACATCGGTAAAGTTGCTGCTCTGCTCTACGACAGATACCAGCACGGTGAACTGCCTATTGCCATGGTCAGCATGGATAACTGCTCTCACAATGGTGACAAGCTGAAATCTGCTGTAATGGCTTATGCTGAAGCATGGACAAAGAACGGACTGGTAGACAAGGGATTTGAAGCTTACCTGAACAACCCCGAAAAGGTATCCTTCCCCTGGTCCATGATCGACAAGATCACCCCCAGACCTGATACAGAAGTAGAAAAGATGCTGGCTGCTGACCACATTGATGGTCTGGAACCCGTAATCACCTCCAAGAATACTTATGTAGCCCCCTTCACCAATGCAGAAGAAACAGAATATCTGGTTGTTGAAAATACTTTCCCCAACGGCCGTCCTGCTCTGGAAGAAGCCGGCGTTATCTTTACTGACAGAGATACTGTAAACAAAGTAGAGAAGATGAAGGTGACCACCTGTCTGAATCCTCTGCACACTGCACTGGCGGTTTATGGCTGCATCCTGGGCTATGACAAGATCTACGAAGAAATGAAGGATGAAGATCTGACCAGTCTGATCTCCGGCATCGGCTACGATGAAGGCCTGCCTGTCGTTGTTAACCCTGGTGTACTGGATCCTGAAGAATTCATCAACACCGTCATCGACGTTCGTTTTCCGAACCCCTTCATGCCTGATACTCCTCAGCGTATCGCAACCGATACTTCTCAGAAGCTGGCAGTAAGATTTGGTGAAACCATTAAATCCTACCTGCGCGAAGGCAAAGATCTGAATGATCTGGATCTGATTCCTCTGGTACAGGCCGGATGGATTCGTTACCTGATGGCTCTCAACGACAATGGCGAAGCTTTCACACTGTCCCCAGATCCACTGCTGGAAGAAGTTCTGCCTATCGCTAACCAGCTCTCTCTGGAAGAAGAACAGGACGTTGCTTCCATCATTGAACCTCTGCTGAAGAACGAAAAGATCTTCGGTCTAGATCTGACAGAAACCATACTAGGCGACAAAGTTGTTGCTTATGTCACAGCTCTGACAAATGGTAAAGGTTGCATCCGCAAAACTCTGCACGAAGCAGTAGAAAACCACAAACAGAAAAAAGCAGAAAAGACAGCTGC
>Belle_p2__coassemble_1252_pt1 | contig 59546 bp, 36 predicted proteins | sample Belle_p2__metabat2_low_PE_004 | metagenome-assembled genome bin Belle_p2 | reverse complement strand
ATCAGAAAGGAGCTTGAAGATGACAGGAGACATCAGAAAGGAATTTACGCAGGCCCAGTCTGCCGGTAAGAGGGAACAGGTTCTGAAAGATCCTGCTCATCCTCAGTACCATCTCACCGGCGTGGTGGGATGGATGAACGACCCCAACGGTCTGTGCCAGAAGGATGGCACGAACCACATTTTCTATCAGTACAGTCCCCAGAGTCCGGATGGATCCGGATGGCGCGGGTGGGCCCATTACACCACCCGCGACTGGGTTCACTATCAGGAAGAAGACGACCCCCTGGTGCCCGATGGTCTCGCAGATCAGGGCGGCAGCTACAGCGGCAGTGCCCTGGTGGATCAGGATGTCATCCGCTTCTTCTACACCGCCAACCGCAAGCTGCCCGGCAACCATGACTATATCTGTTCGGGCAGAGTGCACTGGACCATGGAATTTGACAGTCCGGATGGAGAACACTTCACAGGACGAAAGGTCCTGCTCAAAAACCGGGATTATCCCGCAGATCTGAGCTGTCATGTCAGAGATCCCAAGGTCTGGAAGGAAAACGACACCTATTACATGGTCCTGGGAGCCAGAACCAGAAGGGATCAGGGTGAAGTTCTTCTCTATGCCAGTCCCGATCTGAAGGACTGGAAGCTGCAGGAAATCATCACTTCCCAGAAGCCTCTTGGCTATATGTGGGAATGTCCCGATGTCTTTGAGATGAATGGAACTGACTGGATGATCTTCTGCCCCCAGGGAGTGAAAGCAGACTTTGAAACCGATCAGGACAGCGTCTGCGCCTTGGGCACCATCAAAGGCCTGCACAAAGGACAGCCTCTTCTGGAAAACGTCCGGCTGCTGGACTACGGTCCTGATTTCTACGCACCCCAGAGCTTTGAGGATGAATCCGGCAGACGGATCCTGCTGGGCTGGATGGGACATCCGGAAACCGGCGAAATGAATCCCACCCTGGAAAACGGCTGGCAGCATCAGTTTTCCATCCCGCGCCTGCTGAGTGTGAACAATGGCACCATCACTCAGCAGATCCTGCCGGAAATGAAAGAGCTGGCTTATGATGAAACCAGATTCCAGCTTGATGCAGATCAGTGCCGGGACCTGCCCCAGAGAGCCATGATTGTGGATCTCAATCTTCCCAAAGGAGACTGGAAGCTCAGCTTCCGGCAAGCCGAGATAGCCTGCCAGGATGGAGTGTTCTCTGTGGATCTTAAAGAATCAGCAGCAGGCAGAATAAAACGCAGCTTCCAAAGCGGAAATGTCACCAGACTGCAGATCGTATCGGATTCCAGCAGTCTGGAGCTCTTCCTCAATGAAGGAGAAAAGACATACAGCACCAGACTTTATGATCAGAAGCAGGAAGATCTGACGATCTGCTGCGATCATGCCATCCACGGCACTGCCTGGAAAATGCATCCCATTGATGTGGCCTGGAAGCTGGATAAGAACACAGAAGAAGGACGATTTGTTCCTGCCGGTCTTCCCGAAGGCGAATGGGATGAACCGGGAATGGATGAATAAGGAAAAGGTCCGGCAGAATTGAACCGGATGTTGATCAACGAAAACCAGAAAGAAGAGGGACTGTTATGAATTCGAACAATCAGGATAAGGCCATGGATCTGTGTGCCTTTGGAGAAATACTCATCGACTTTACAGAAGGCGGACAGGATGAACAGGGACACAGTCTGTTTGTCCGCTATCCGGGAGGCGCACCCGGCAACGTCTGCGTGGGGGCAGCCCGTCTTGGCAAACGCACCGCATTCATCGGCAAGGCCGGAGAGGACATGCATGGGCAGTTTTTAAAGGATGTTCTCAACCGGGAAGCCGTGAATACCGATAATCTGGTGCTGGATCCGGACACCTTCACCACCCTGGCCTTTGTCAGCGTCAATGACCAGGGTGAACGGACCTTCTCCTTTGCCAGAAAGCCGGGTGCCGATACCCAGATGCGTTTTGAGGAAGTGGATCCTGACCTGCTGGCCAGTACAAAAATCTTCCATGTGGGCTCTCTTTCTCTTACCCATGAGCCAGCCAGGACCACCACCTTCCAGAGTGTGAAACAGGCAAAAGAACACGGTGCCCTCATCAGTTATGATCCCAACTACCGGGCCAGTCTCTGGCCTTCAGAAGAAAAGGCTATCGAAGACATGCGCTCTCTGATTGAGCAGGCCGACATCATGAAAATTTCCGACGAGGAAACGGCACTGCTCACCGGTTATGCCGATCCCGCACAGGCAGCAAAAGCCCTCATCGAACAGGGTGTACAGGTGGCAGCTGTCACCCTGGGCGCTGAAGGTGTTCTGGTGGCCAATCAAGAAGGGGCTCTGATTGTCCCGGGCTTTAAAAGCAAAGTAGCAGATACCAACGGAGCCGGCGATTCCTTCTGGGCAGCCTTTCTGACCCGGATTGCCGAAAGCGGCAGGCAGCCCAGAGATCTGAGCCTGGAAGAACTGAGGGAATTTGCCCGGTTCGCCAACGGGGTAGCGGCTCTGACGGTCCGAAAACCCGGCGCCATTCCGGCCATGCCCACCAGAGGGGAACTGGAAGAATTTCTTATGAACAATCATTAATGGGCAGGCAGCAGAGGTATCGAAAACCAAAATTGATTTCGATACCTCTTTTTGTCAGAATGACCTGTAACAGAAACGAAAGCATGGCAGCTCCCCCGGCTGCCAATAAGATCTATACAGCAGGACAGAAAGGATGAGAAATCATGGCTAAAGTGACCATTGCGGACATTGCCAGAGAAGCCGGTGTGGCCAAAAGCACGGTCAGCCGCTACTTCAACGGCGGATATGTCAGACAGGAAACTCGCGACAGGATCAAAGCGGTGGTGGAGCGCACCAACTTCGAACCCAGTGCCGCCGCTCAGAATCTGAAACTGAAAAAGACCCGGATCATCGGTGTGGTCGCTCCCACCATGACCTCCAGATCCACAGGCCGTCTGGTGGAATCTTTAGACCGCACTCTTCATGAGCGGGGCTATTCCTGCATCGTCATGACCACCGATCATGATCCCCAGCGGGAAATTGCCTCCATTGAATATCTGCGTTCCATGCGGGTGGACGGCATTCTGCTCATCGCCACCACCATCGGCGAAGAGCATCAGCGTCTGCAGAAATCTTCGAAAATTCCATTCCTGGTCATGGGACAGAACTTCACCGGCGGCACCAGCATTGTCTACAACGACTATGAAGCCGGCCGGACCATCGGCGAATATGCCTCCAGCCTGGGTCATCATGACATCATCTATATCGGTGTATCCGAAGTGGATGAAGCCGTCGGCCGCATCCGCAAAAAAGGGGTGATGGATGGTCTGTCCGATCATTCGGAAGTCATGAACATCATGATGGAAGAGACCACCTTCTCCTATGAAGAAACCAGAGAACTGGTGAAGGATGTGCTCAATGTCCATATTCCCGATCTGTTCATCTGTGCTACCGACCAGATGGCTCTGGCAGCCTGGAAGGAAGTCAGAGAACGGGGTCTGCGGGTGCCGGAAGATGTGTCCATCATCGGCTTTGGCGGCTATGAAACCAGCAAGCTGCTTTCTCCTTCCATGACCACCATCCGCTTTGAAAACGAACTGGCCGGCCAGATCTGCGCCTCCACTCTCATCAGCATGATTGAAGAACAGCCTGTTGCTCCCCTGCAGACACTGGGCTTTCACTTTCAGAAAGGCGGGTCCGTCAGTGATCTGACTCGTTCCATCCCCTCAGAACACAGTGAGAAAAAGGGTGCTTCTGAAAGCGCATCAGTTCACTGAATCAGCAAATGAACCGGAAGACCTCCGGTTTTTTTCTTCCATGTGGAACGGATTTCATGGATGAGTCGGGGAAATCGCCCAGCGGTGTATAATGTGAAAGTCTTAATGAAGGAGGATTATTATGATCACATTGGATCTCAGCCATGCCAAGCTGCAGTCTTCTGTTGCCGACTGGCAGGACAAGGTTACCGCAATCGATAAAACACTGCGTGAAGGAACCTGCAAGGGCAATGACTACATCGGCTGGCTCAACTGGTGGAAAAATTACGATAAGGACGAATTCGCCAGAATCGAAGAAACAGCAAAGAAAATTCAGGACAATTCTGATGTACTGGTTGTCTGCGGCATCGGCGGCAGCTACCTGGGCCCCCGCGCCTGCATCGAAATGGTGAACGGACTCTATCCCACCAACCAGAAAGTGGAAGTGATCTACACAGGAAACACCTTCTCCAGCACCTATATCAACCAGGTCATGGAATACATCAAGGATAAGAGAGTCACCGTCAACGTCATCTCCAAATCCGGCACCACCACCGAAACCGCCATTGCGTTCCGCATTCTGGAACAGTTCATGTGGGACAAATACGGCGATGAAGCCAAAGACCGCATTGTTGCCACCACCGACAAGGCAAGAGGCACTCTGAAAACTCTGGCTGACAAGAAGGGCTATGCCACATTCGTCATCCCTGATGACATCGGCGGACGCTTCTCCGTCATCACTCCCGTAGGTCTGCTGCCCATTGCCGTAGCCGGTATTTCCATCAGTGATCTGATGAAGGGTCTGGCAGACGGTATGCAGGCTTATGCTTCTGCTGATCTGGAAAAGAACCCTGCCTACGCTTATGCCGTAGCCAGAAGAATTCTGCAGAACCAGGGTTATGACGTAGAAATGTTCGTAGAATACGAACCCCAGATGCAGAAAGTTGCTGAATGGTGGAAACAGCTGTTCGGCGAATCCGAAGGCAAGGACGGCCTGGGCATTCTGCCTGACTCCGCTGTCTTCTCCACAGACCTGCACTCTCTGGGACAGTTCATTCAGGAAGGCAAGAAAGTCCTGTTTGAAACCAACCTGTATGTAAAACAGCCTCCCGTTGATTTCCCGTTTCCTGCTGATGAAGCCAACCTGGACAACATGAACTACCTGGCCGGCAAGAGCATCGACTGGGTCAACAAGATGGCTGCTCAGGGCACCCTGGAAGCTCATGAAATCACCGGCGGTGTTCCCAACATCGTTCTGAACATGGATGGCATGACTGCCTACGACTTCGGCGGCATGTGTGCCTTCTTCTTCATGGCCATTGCCATGACAACCCTTCTCAACGACTCCAACCCCTTCAACCAGCCCGGTGTTGAAGTCTACAAGAAGAACATGTTCCGCCTCCTGGGCAAGAACTAGTCTTTCCAAACCAATCATTCAAAGAGCAGACTGTCTGACGGTCTGCTTTTTTCTTTCAACCGGTTTACTCTGAAAGCCGTTCTCTGTTCTTCTGTGCAGGCCTGCCCTGTCCCGGTATAATGAAAGGGAAGAGAAGTAAACGCTCGCACAGCCAGCCGCAAAGCCGGCTGAAAGGAAGATTTGAATGAAACAGCAGAAAGAAACAGAAATCATGGACCAGCTGCTGGTAACGGAACGGGATATGACGGATTTCATCCGGGAGTATCAGAGAATGATGATGCTATATGACACGGCCATCCAGGAAGTGGAACTCAGACTGGATGTCATCGGCAAGGAAGCTCAGATCCAGACCAACCGCAATCCCATCCGCTCGGTGAGCAGCCGTCTGAAGGATCCCATGAGCACCCTGGAAAAGCTCAAACGCTATCACCTGCCCATGACCATGGAAGCCATCTACAACGACCTGCACGACATCGCCGGTGTCCGGGTCATCTGTGAATACATTGCCGATATCTACAACGTGAGAGATTCCCTTACCGATGATGGCAAATTCGTCCTTCTGGAACAGAAAGACTACATTGAGAACCCAAAAGAGAACGGTTACCGCTCTCTGCACCTGATTATCGGGGTGAAAGTCAGACTGCGCAGCGGCGAAGAACTGGTGAAATGTGAAGTACAGCTGCGCACCACGGCCATGGATTCCTGGGCCGGTCTGGAACACAACCTGCGTTATAAAAAGGGTCTGGATCCCAACCTGGATCTGGACAGAGGCCTGCGGGAATGTGCCGATGAGCTCTATGCCACCGACCTGAAAATGCAGCATCTGGCTGCCATGCTTCACACCATCCGGGAAGAATCAGCTTCGAAATAGATTCAAAAACCGGTCTGGCAGACAGCCGGAGAAGGCTGAATCCAGCCGGATCAGACAATAACCAAATAAAATGATCAAAACAGGAAAAAGTCCGCTTCCGAAAAAGAAGGCGGACTTTTTTCGCACCAGAAGGAAATTCAGCAATATTTAAAATACCCGTTAACTGTAGGTAATCAGATAAAGAAAGGATCATCGGCCGCGAATAATTTAGTAAAAACTTACAGAACTTTATCTCGGGACGGGGAAATCCTTTCAATGTCTGTTCAAAGCGTTTATAATCTACTCGAGTGTAGAAAATACAATTTTTGAAGGAGGATTTTATCTACATGGCCGATACAGTGACAAAAACATTCCAGTCCATGGATGGTAACACTGCAGCCGCTCATAACGCGTATGCGCTGACTGAAATGAGCTGCATTTACCCCATCACTCCATCTTCCCCGATGGCAGAACAGATGGATGCCTGGGCTACTCAGGGCCGCAAGAACGCTTTTGGCGAAGTTGTTAAAATTGCGGAACTGCAGTCCGAAGCAGGCGCTTCCGGTGCCGTTCACGGTGCTGCACAGGCAGGTGTACTGCCTACAACTTTCACCGCTTCTCAGGGTCTTCTGCTGATGATCCCGAACATTTACAAATGGGTTGGTGAAAATCTGCCGGTTGTTCTTCACGTAGCTGCCCGTTCTCTGGCTAGCCGCTCCCTGAATATCTTCGGTGACCACTCTGACGTTTATGCAATCCGTCAGACTGGCGTTCCTATGATTGCATCTCATTCCGTACAGGAAGTTATGGACCTGGCCGGTGTTGCACACCTGGCTGCCATCAAGGCCCACACACCTTTCGTTCATTTCTTCGATGGTTTCCGTACTTCTCACGAAGTAGACAAAATCGAAGTATTTGACACTGAAAAATATAAAGACCTCATTGACTGGGAAGCTCTTGACGAATTCAGAAAGAACGCCATGCAGCCTCATACAAACCCCGTTACCAGAGGTGCCAACGAAAACGACGACATCTTCTTCCAGGGCGTTGAAGCACGTAATGCTCACTACGAAAACGTTCCTGAAATCGTTGCTGATTACATGGAGAAGATTTCCGAAATCACCGGACGTCATTATGCTCCCTTCACATACTATGGTGCTCCCGATGCAGACCGCGTACTGATCGCCATGGGTTCCGTAACCGAAACTGCCAAGGAAACCATCGACGAACTGCTGAAGGAAGGCGAAAAGGTCGGCATGATCAAAGTTCATCTGTTCCGTCCTTTCTCCACAAAGTACCTGCTGGATGTACTGCCTGAAACAACAAAGAAAATTGCCGTACTCGACCGTTCCAAAGAAGGCGGCGCTCTGGGCGAACCCCTGTACCTGGACGTTGTCGCTGCTCTGAGAGACAAAGACATCGACATCATCGGCGGCCGCTATGGTCTGGGCAGCCACGATACAGCTCCCAAACACATCAAGGCTGTATTTGATCATCTGAAAGAAGACGAAAACAAGAACGGCTTCACCCTGGGCATCATCGACGATGTAACCAACACATCTCTGCCCTTCGATGACAGCTTCGTAATCGACGATGACGGAACCACAGAATGTCTGTTCTGGGGTCTGGGATCCGACGGTACTGTTTCCGCAAACAAATCTTCCATCAAGATCATTGGTGACAACACTGACATGTATGCTCAGGGTTACTATGCTTACGACTCCAAGAAAGCCGGCGGCGTAACCAGATCTCACCTGCGTTTCGGTACTAACCCCATCCACAAGACTTACTACATCAACAACGCTGACTTCATTTCCGTATCCCTGGACAGCTACATGTTCAAATACGATCTGGCCAACAACCTGAAAAAAGGCGGAACCTTCCTGCTGAACACCTCCTTCGACAAGGACGAAATCGTTAAGCACATGCCTAACCGTCTGAAGAAGGAACTGGCTGACAAGGATGCCAAGTTCTATATCATCGATGCCAACAAGATCGCATCCGAAATCGGTATGGGACGCCGCACCAACACCATTCTGCAGTCCGCATTCTTCGCTCTGAATCCTCAGATTCTGCCCTATGACGAAGCAGTTGATCTGATGAAGAAAGCTGCTAAGAAATCCTATGGCAAGAAGGGTGACGATGTAGTTCAGCTGAACTACAAGGCCATCGACGCTGGTAAAGACGGTCTGGTTGAAGTTGCAGTAGACAAAGACTGGTCCAACCTGCCTGTTAGCGAACTGCGCGTTCCCACAGGTGATGCTTACTGGGATGAATATGCTGCCAGAATCAACGGTCTGGACGGCTACAACATGCCTGTTTCCGCATTCACAAAACATGGTGTTCTGGATGGAACCATGCAGAACAACATCGCCTTCAAGGAAAAGAGAACCATTGCTGTTAACGTACCTGAATGGAATCCTGACAACTGTATCCAGTGCGGATTCTGCTCCTTCGTATGTCCTCATGCAACCATCCGTACATTCGCACTGACTCCTGAAGAAGTGAAGAATGCACCTATGGAATTCGCTACTATCCCTCTGATGGGCAAAAAGGATACCGACCTGGTTTACCGTGTTCAGGTATCTCCCTCCAACTGCGTAGGCTGCGGTCTGTGCGTTTCCGAGTGCCCTGGTAAGAAGGGTGAAAAGGCTCTGAAGATGGTTGACGTGAACTCTCAGCTGTATCTGGATCCTCTGGCAGACTACCTGTACAAGGAAACTGAATACAAGAGCGACCTGTTCCCCAAGACAACCATCAAGGGTTCTCAGTTCCAGATGCCTTACTTCGAAGTTCCCGGATCCTGCCCTGGATGCGGTGAAACTCCCTACTACCGTCTGGCTTCCCAGCTGTTCGGTAAGGATATGCAGATTTCCAACGCTACCGGATGCTCTTCCATCTACTGCGGTGCCAACCCCTCCACACCTTTCGTTAAGGATAAAGACGGCAATGGTACAGCATGGGCTAACTCCCTGTTCGAAGACAACGCTGAATTCGGATATGGTATGGCTCTGGCCAACAACTACACCCAGGCTAAGATCTACAAAGTTATGGAAGACAACCTGGACAAGGTTATCCCTGAGCTGAAAGAAAAATTCGAAGCTTACCTGGCTGCTGGCAACGACAGAGACAAACAGCGCGCACTGGCTCCTGAAATCAAGAAACTGGTTGCAGAAGCTGATGTAAACGAAGATGTTAAGACTCTGCTCGAGTACGACCTCGTTGCTAAATCCAACTGGATCGTCGGCGGCGACGGCTGGGCTTACGATATCGGTTACGGCGGACTTGACCATGTACTGGCCAACAACGTAAACGTAAACGTACTGGTTCTGGATACTGAAGTTTACTCCAACACTGGTGGACAGGCTTCCAAATCCACTCCCAGAAGCTCCGTTGCTAAATTCGCAGCTGGTGGTAAATCCACAGCTAAGAAAGACCTGGGTCAGATTGCCATGACTTATGGCCACGTTTATGTAGCATCTGTCTGCATGGGCGCTGACAAGAACCAGACTCTGAAAGCATTCCAGGAAGCTGAAGCTTACGATGGACCATCTCTGATCATCGCTTACGCACCCTGTGCTGAACACGGTATCAAGGGCGGTCTGGGCAACCATCAGCAGGTTCAGAGAGACGCCGTTGCCTGCGGTTATGTAGATCTGTATCGTTATAACCCTGACAACAAGGAACAGCCTCTGACTGTTGACAGCAAGAAGGAACCTGACTACTCCAAGATGAAGGACTTCATGCTGAAAGAAGCTCGCTATGCACAGCTGGCTAAACTGAAAGGACCTGAAGAAGCCGACAAGATGTTCGCCAAGGCTGCTGAAGACGCTAAGAAACGTCGTCAGAGACTGCTGGCTATCGAAAAAGAAGGCCTCTAATAGTCATCTTTTCAACCTGAACTCATGATTTACAAAGCTCTGTTCCCCAAGTGGGAGCAGGGCTTTTTTGCGTCTTCTGCCCGTTTTTAGAGAGCCCAGGAACAGAAGGAGCGGAAAGGAGTCATTCTGTAACGCAGTGTCGGAAAATGGTATTCTGGTAAAAGATTGAACTCCTGTGAGTCAGGATGAAAGGCAGGAGTTCAGATGAAAGGAAGTAAATATGAAAACACCTGAAAAAATTATAATTAACGGAAACTCGGGGTTCTTTGCTATTGGAGAAGCCTACAAAGATCAGCTGATCATCACTCCGGAATCCATCGAATATGAACTGACGACACGCCCTCAGAGTGGATCTGCACCGAAGAAATGGAAGTTTACCTCCAACAGCATGCCTTTCCGTACCCTGTATCAGACACTGGCTTCAAGAGCCATCGCCATCTGCGAGACCGAACAGGAGCTGATGGCTCTGGATGGGCCGGAAGTCGAGCTCTCGGTGGCTTTTTCTGATTCCAGTACCTTGTCCAAAGAGATTTCACTGTATGTGCCAGGAATGGAAACACTGGTCATGCTGATTGGATTCATGATTCCGGCAATCGAGGAACCACCAAAATCACTGGAGGTCCTGGAAGAAAACTGCGATGAGAACGCCGAGGACGATGAGGAAGAAGATTTTGATGAATGATTTGTCAAAAGAGTCTCACTCTGCACACCTGGATCAACCGTAAGGACCTGTCTGTTATGGATTGAGGATTGAATACCTGTGTTAAGAAATGTCAGGAAATGGTACTCTGATAAGAGAACTGAACTCCTGCCGCATGGATGAATACAGGATGTTCAATGGAGAGGACAAAAAATGAAAAGGCCAGAAAAAATTATAATTAAGGGATATTCGGGATTCTGCATCAGTGAAGAAGCCTACGAAGATCAGCTGATTATCACACCGGAATCCGTCGAGTATGAACTGAAGACCCAGGAGGAAAGCTGGCTTGAACCTAAAAGCTGGAAGTATACGAGCAAAAGCAAGGCGTTCTCTGTTCTGTATCAGGGACTGGCTTCCGCTGCAGCTTCAATTGTTGAATCGGAATTCTGTGTAGATGTACTGGATGCGCCTCAGGTAGAGATGAAATTGCATTTTTCTGATTCCAGCACCCTGTCGAAAAATATTGCTGAGTATATCCCGGGAATGGAAACTTTGGTCATGTTGATAGGCTACCTGGTTCCATCTGTAGAAGAAATGCCAAAATCTGCAGCGGTTCTGAAAGAAAATTGTGAATGGAAACTGGCAGATCGTCCTGAAGAATAGTCTCTTCTTCTAGGTGATACGGCTGACTGGATCAGACAGCACCACAGGTGGAACAGTTGCTGCCACTAACAAGTTGTGAATCATAGCTGTCTCATCTCTTTGCTGCTTTGTACTCTCCAATGTAAGAAAGTCAGAGGAAGCCAAAGCTGCCGCTGATCTGCGACGCAGCAACCCATAGAAATCAAAATAGCGCTTTTCATCCGTATGAAAGCCAGATGGCTGCACGAATGAAGAGCGCATTTTCTCTGAAATCAGCCGGAGTGGAACCTGTTAACACGGTCTGATGGAGAATTCAGAAAGGTCTATGGAAGTCCTGCGTCATCCTCGTCCGGTTCTGGGCTGGAAGAAGCAGTTCCACATGCAGAACGGACAGAAAATGCCACTTTCAAAGTCTGGAAAATTGGCTAACTCTCTTCCTTCAGGCATTTCATCTCCAAACGTCAGGAAGGGAACTGATTCCTCGGAAGCAGAATCTCCATGACGGAAGGGACAGTTATATGATAGGCAGTCAATTCGCGTACATATCGTGTAGAAATCTAGTCAGCGCAATCATTGACAACACAAATGTCAGTGATTTAGAAATAGAAAATCTGTATATCAAACTGATAGCTAAGAGTATATTTGGCAGAATTAACAAGAGCAGCAATGTGCGTTTCATTCAAAAAACTCTCCCTGACTCCAAACAGTATAAGCTTCGTAGAATTTATTAATATCAGTCACAGTTCTACAAGAAACTGTTTAATATAATCAGTCTATCCGCTTCTAAATTATCGTTCAATATCCAAAAATGAATATTTTCTGAAATACCAATGACGTTGTAACGGTTTATTCAGTGCTGGCAGTCAAGGAGATCTGTCAGTTCATGGAAAAGGTCAGAAAACCAAAAAACAGCGGATGACCGGGTCATCCGCTGTCAGAATCAGATCTTCATGGAAGGCTCTGGAACAATGTTCACAGCACCTCCTGAATCAGATTTCTTATTTTCTATTTTTACGTCTGTTGAGACCAAGCAGTCCGAGCAGACCAGCTCCCAGACCTGCTGTCAGCATGCCAGCGCCCATGAAGGCAGAAGTCTTCACGCTCTTGGCCGTGTCAGCGGGTTTGGCAGATTTTTCTGTTTCGGGAACTGTGACGGGTTCCAGAGGCAGAGGCAGATCGGTAGATGCTTTCTTATCGGAATCATCTTCAACCGGTTTCTTGTCTTCTTCGACAGCACCAGGTTTCTTGTTATCTTCCTTGTCAGCAGGATCGGTCTTCTGATCGATGAGGTTCTGAGCATTCATTCTCACCTGATCCAGAGCTTCAGCATCAGCTGCGGAGAGCAGCTGGATTCCGTTGTCATGAGCTTCCATAGCGGAGGCAATCATCACTCTTGCAGAAGAGATGGTGTTCCATGCTTCAGGTGTGAAGTCTGCTTCATCCAGGGACATGGTGTTGACTACGAATGCACGCAGGCCCTCCAGCAGAGATTCATCGGCTTTCAGACGCATTCTCAGCCATGCATTGTGCAGACTGGCGGCGGCTTCGTCGATTTCTTCCTGTGTCTTGGCGGAATCGCGGGCAGTGATGGCAGCAGTCAGAGCTTTATCCAGAGCATCTTTGCCATCATCCAGGTAGGTATCCAGATCAGCTGCGTTCACAGTATCGATCAGGATGTTCAGAACGGTCTTGTCCAGTTCAACAACGATGCGTTTCAGACCATCCATGGCATTCTGCAGACGTTCAGTTGCAGCATTGATGGAAGCATCCAGAGCGGTTTCGGAATTCAGAACTTCTCTGGCGTTGGCCAGGGCAGCAATGAATTCGTCCTTGTCACCGGTGTACTGATCCAGTTCAGCTTCGATGAGAGCAGCCTGGCTGACGAGTTCAGACAGAGCAGACTTATCGGAGGTGAAGTCCAGATAGTGAATCAGTTCGGTCAGTTCCATCCAGGCCTGGTTGACTTCGGACTGAATGGCAGTAGGATCTGCTTCAACCTTCTTGGCTTTAGCCAGAGCAGCTTCCAGACGGGTCTTGACGATCTCGTTGAGGTTTTCGTAGGCAGGATCCTGCATGGCAGTTTCTGCATAACGGATAGCTTCGGAAAGCAGAGCCTTGTTGGCACCCTGGTATACGGGCGGGATGGTGATGGTGTTGTCTACACCATAGATTTCGAATTCGAAGATTCGTGCAGCACTGTCGTTGCCCTGGGTAGGTTTATCAACAACCAGTCTGACGTAGCGTGCATTGGTGACAGGAATGGTATGAGAAGTCAGACCTTCCGTGTTGTCGGTCACAGTCACAACGTCGGTGAAGTTGGTGCCGTCGTTGCTGACCTGAATGCGGTAAGCTCTGGTGTTCAGACCAGCGCCTTCACCGCCGACCAGAGCGTGTTTGATCACGAAGCTGGAAACGGATTTTTCTTCTCCCAGATCGGCCTGCAGCCACTTGGTGCCCCAGTTGGTGGAACACCACTTGGTGTTGTCATAGCCGTCGAAGGCCTTTTCAGGAGATTCGCTGCTGGCGGTGTAGCCGGAAGCGGTGTAGGTCTTGCCCTGACCCAGGTTGACGATATCCTGGCTGGCATCCTTGGAGATGACGATGCAGGATTCCTTCACGGTGGTGTTTTCGCCGAATTTGTTCTTGGCTACCAGACGGATGGAGTAAACGCCTTCTGCAGGGTAGCTGACAACCGGATTGGCTTCCTTGCTGGTTTCAACGGAAGCACCGGGGAAGAACCATTCGTATTCTGTAGCAGAATCGGAAGAGTGGTTTTCCAGAGTGATTTCTTCGTTGGGCAGAGCCAGAGTCTTGGATAGAGTAAAGTCAGCAGTGGGCTGAATGTCATAAGCCAGGACTTCGTCGATGAAGGCAACACCTGTATTTTCAGAGATCAGTTTGCCGGAGAGCAGGGAAGCGGACTTGCCGGTCAGAGCTTCTGTCAGTTCAGCCACTTTGGCATCATCCTGTTCCACCTTGGCTGCCAGCAGCTGGAGAGCCTGTACGTCAGCCTTGCCGACTTCACGCAGCTTGTCCAGATGGGTTGTGCAGTAGTCCAGAGCTTCCGGATACAGTTTTTCCTGCAGGGTGTCAGCAGCGTGGATCATGGCTTCAAATTCGCTCATGAGCAGGCTGTAGATTTCGGTATGAGCAAAGTCTTCATCTGCAGCGGCATGAGATTTGGCCAGGTTCATCAGCATCCGAACATCGGGTGCATCAGGTCTTCCGCAGGAGAAGGAAGAAGCGCCCAGTCTGGAGGAATGCTTGGCGAAGGTCATCATTTCATCGGCCAGATCGCCATAGAGCAGATCCATCACCTTGGAATAGGATTCGTCGGCATCATATTCTGTGCCGCTCCAGCTGTATTCAGCACCGGTGCCCAGAGTAATCTTGGCCAGTTCAGCCTGACCCATGGGGTTCATGACGAAGGTATCCATCATTTCTGTCAGTTCAGGAGCCAGATTGTAGATGGGACCCATACCCAGCTTCTGAAGCTGGTAGTCGTTACAGGGATAGTTCCACCAGATACCGGAACGGTCACCATAAACGGAAGTCATGAATTCGCCGTCGGTTTTCTTGATGCCATCAGGTACAACAGCAGGTCCGGTCCACAGAACGATGATGTCATCATCCAGAGTGGTGGAGAAGTCAACGGTGTACTGTTTCAGGCCGGTGCCATCAGACATGGCCAGAGAATCGTACTGAGTTGGTACAGTGATCAGAGGTGTCACATCACCTTTTGCCTTGACGAACTCTTCATTGAAGCGGTTCAGGAACTCGGCCTGTTTGACACCTGCATCGGATGTGCGCAGGGAAATGTCATCGAAGAAGATGGCAAAGCTGCGAACGCCGGCATCGTACATGGCTTGGCATTTGCTCACCAGAGCCTGGAAGTCGGTTTCTGCGGCATCACCGGTGAAGTTGATGTCGTTTCCGGGAGAGAGCGCGAAGACGAAGTCAACGTGGTTGTCTCTGGCAACCTTGGCAGTAGCAGCCAGTTCTTCCAGCTGATCATCGGGATAGGGCTGACGCCACTGTGCTCTGTGATAAGGGTCATCTTTGGGTGCGTAGATGTAGGTATTCATCTTGGTTTCGCCATAGAAGCGAACCTGTTCTTTACGCTGTTCCCAGGTCCAGGCGACACCGCCGGAACTTTCATGGGCATAGAAGCCTTCGATGGATCCGCGTGTTGCCATGGCAGGCTGGTCGGCAACATCGATTTCTTCGATCATGATGGTGTCACCGGAGTGTACCAGCAGCTGTTTCAGAGTCTGTACACCATAGAAGGTTCCGCGTTCGTCTACACCTTCAATGGCAATCCAGTTCTGGCTTTCGCCTTCAGGCCTGCTGACGGAAAGAACATAGCCGTCGGCTTTCATTCCTTCGGCAGTCAGACCGGAATCGGCCAGAGCTGTCTGGAGCAGATCATTTTCGTCGCCCACTTCACCCATGAAGATCAGAGTTTCTGCATCTTCCATGGAAGTCAGGGTAATGGATTCTTTGCTGAGCAGATCCTTGACCTGGCTGACAGCAATGGGGTCTGCGGAATCTTCGCCGATGATGGCGGCGCTGGATCCGACATTCAGCCATTCATCTCCATAGGAGTATTCGGCTGGTTTTGGAAGCAGTTCGGGACGTTCAGGCTCTTCCTGAGCATGAACAGGCAGCCCGGGCAGCTGGGCTGCGGCAACAACGGCACTCAGTGCCAGTGTTGCGGCTGATTTAAATTTGTAATTCAAATTGGTTTTTCCTCCCTTTTAACCATTATGTTAAAAGAATCTCCGATTTTGTACAGGCTTTCATAAAAAAGCCGATTAAGGCAAACAGATTAACGATCATTACCATGGGAAAATTCCCCGCCACCTGGTTTTGCATTTACATCTGAAGAAAGCATGAAAGATAATAAAAAGAATAAGGATGAGAGAGACCGAACAGGCGGAAGGGAGTTAAACCATGGAAGTCATCCCCATCATGAATCCGAAACAGAAACAGAGTATTGCCAGAGCCATTCTGGAAGATCTCACCGACTGGTTTGGCCTGGAAGAATCCAGAGAAGAATATATTGAGCAGGCAGCCCATCTGCCATTTCTGTGTGCCATGGAAGATCAGCAGCCGGTAGGCTTTCTGTGCCTGAAACAGACCGGAAAGGACACGGCCGAAATCCAGGTCATGGGCGTGCTTCAAGACAGACATGGCCATGGCATCGGGAAAGCGCTGGTGGATCAGGCAAGACGTATGGCCAGGAAAATGGGCTGTTCCTTCCTGCAGGTCAAGACAGTGCAGATGGGAAAATATCCTGAATATGATGCCACCAACCGGTTTTACCTGGCCATGGGATTTGGCGAATTTGAAGTCTTCCCAAACCTCTGGGATCCCTGGAATCCCTGCCAGATCTATGTCCTGTCTTTAAAAGATCCGAAAAACTGACAACACGCAAAACAGGCTGAAATCCAAATGCGGATTTCAGCCTGTCTGTCATTTTCTTCTTCTTTACTGTCCGTTCTGGGCAGAGGAATTTTCACTGCTGGTGTTCTGGTCGTTCTGATTCTGGGAACTGGAACTGTTCTGGGAATCCGGAACGATTTCACCGGTTCCGGTGTCGTAATCATAGTAGATGGTGATCTGCGGAGGATCCTGCAGGAATTCCCATCCGTCATAGTCCTTTTTGGGATAGTCATCATAGAAGCCGGATTCGTATTTCTTTGTGAAGTAGTCTACGCAGATGGAACCCAGATCGCCGATCATCTTTTCACCTTCATCGGCCCCGATGGAGGAATAGATGGAGATGGAGAAGGGGGCATTCCCCGGCAGATAGCCGATGACATTGCGGACTTCCTGGTTGTTGCCGATCTTCTGCACAAAGCCATACTCCTGGTTGCGGTTGAGGAAGCCGCCCATATAGGCCCGGTACAGCCAGTACTTCAGATCATCCCAGGTGCCGGTCTGATCATTGAACAGGGCATGAGCCAGATCCATGGTATAGTCCGGATTGAGGATGTTCTTGTAGTCCGTGAACTCCTGGGCCTGCTGGTTGCGGGCATATTTGAGAGCCATGGATTTGAAGGCGGAATAACCGCCCAGGTTTTCAAAAAGCATGTGTCCGGCAATGTTGTCGGAATACAGGGCTGCGGCTTCCAGCACTTCAGCCAGCCGGATCTGGTCGCCGATCTTATGCATCTTGCCGATGGGCTGGTTGGGGTTTTCGCCATCCTCATCTTCCCGCATCTTTTCGGTGTATTCCAGCTTGTTTTCCGGATTGGCTGCGCCGCTCTGGATCATTTCATACCACAACATGGACAGAGGCAGCTTGTAGGTGGAGGCTGCGGGGTAGTTTTCTCTGGCGTTGTCGGATTCCACATAGGCATCGGTGGTCAGATCCTGAATGGCATAGGCCACTTTGGTCTGGTCGATGTTGTTTTCTTCAAAGTACTGATTGATCTGGTCCTGCAGATCGCTGAGCTGGTTGTTAAAGAGAAAAGTCTGGATATCGGATTTCAGGTGGGCCAGGTATTTGATGGAGAGAATATCCTGCACCTGAACTTTCAGGTCTTTGAGTTCGGTGATCTTCTGCTCATCCTGAGCAGCCACTTCCTGTTTTTTCTGGTGTTTCTGAATAGAAGAAACGGTCCAGAAGCCTGCGGAACTAATGAGTCCCACAACACAGGCGACAGCCACTACAACAATGAGAAGGTTCTTTTTCTGGATTTTTCTTCGTTTTTTCTTCATCGTCATGACAAACATTATATTGAATTTGGAGTGCATTTGATAGCAAGAACCCGCGCTGAAAAGTGAACAGTTTTCGATTTTTCTCTAAAGACGACGCGCAGGGGAATTTTACTCTTCTCCTGGAAGAAAAAGAGGGGAAAACAGGAGTCGGGATACAGACTGAACTGTGTTTCGATATAATGAAAACGAGGTGGATACATGAACAGTACAGAATATTCCATGAACTGGCTGAGCGATCCAGAGGTTTTCTCTGTAAACCGTCTGGATGCGGTCAGTTCATTTCATTATGAGATTCCCGGGATTGAGAAAGTCCAGTCCCTCAACGGTGACTGGGACTATCATTTCCTGAACAATCCGGGTGAATTTGAGGGGACTTTCTTTCAGGAAGACAATGATTTCAAAGCGGACGGCAAACTGCACGTTCCCGGCCATCTGCAGCTGCAGGGACTGGGACAGATCCGCTATCTCGATAAACTGTATCCCTGGGATGGATACGAAAACCTGGCATACGGGGAAATTCCCCAGTTCGACAACCCCACAGTCGAATACGTCAGAACCTTTGAACTGAATAAAGACCTGCAGGGAAGAAAGGTGCACCTGGTGTTCCATGGGGCAGAAAGTGCCATTTACGTCTGGCTCAACGGCTCCTTTGTGGGCTACAGCGAAGACTCCTTTTCTCCTGCAGCCTTTGATGTGACCGATCTGCTGAAACAGGAAGGCGAAAACCGCCTGGCTGTTCTGCTGGTGCAGTATTCTTCCGGCTCCTGGCTGGAAGACCAGGACTTCTTCCGCTTTGGCGGCCTGTTCCGGGATGTGGAACTGGTGGCCCAGCCTGAGAAGGGGATTACGGATCTTGGCATCACCCAGGAATTCCTGGATGACTATACCCGCTGCATTCTCAAGGTGGAAGTCAGAGAAAACGAACCGGGTCTGGTTTATGCCGTGGATCTGAAAGATGCTCAGGGCCAGAGCCTGTTCTCCTTTGAAACCCGGAACACTTATTTTGGTGTGGACATGGACAACCCCATTCTCTGGTCTGCCGAAAATCCCTGTCTGTATACCCTGGACATCACGGTCAAAGATGAAGAGGGAAAGGTGTATGAAGTCATCAGCGAAAAAGTGGGCCTGCGGGAAGTCCGCATGGAAGATGGCATCATCAAACTCAACGGCAAGCGTCTGATGTTCAAGGGCGTCAACCGTCATGAGTTCATGCCGGAAACCGGACGCGTGGTCACAAAAGAAGAGATGATCAACGACATCCTCATCATGAAGCAGCACAACATCAATGCGGTCAGAACCAGCCACTACCCCAACCAGAGCATCTGGTATGACCTGTGCGATGAATACGGTCTCTATGTCATGGATGAAGTGAACCTGGAAACCCACGGCACCTGGCAGATCGGCATGGAACCCGATGATTCCAACCCCCTGCCCGGCTCTCTGCGCAAGTGGAGAAAAGCCGTTCTGGACAGAGCTGCCAGCCTCTATGAACGGGACAAGAACCACCCCAGCATCGTCATGTGGTCCATTGGCAACGAATCCAGTGTGGGCGACAACCTGCTGGAAATGGCTGACTATTTCAGAAACATGGATCCCGAACGTCCTGTGCACTATGAAGGCTGCTCCAGAGATGAAAACTGGCAGTGCCTGAGTGATGTGATTTCCAGAATGTACGAACCCGCTAAGGAAGTCCGCAAGATTCTGGTGTCCAAACCCGATAAACCGGTTATCCTGTGCGAATACATGCACGCCATGGGCAACTCCCTGGGCGGCATGGAGAAATATACCGAGCTGGAAGAATTCGACCACTATCAGGGCGGATTCATCTGGGACTTTGCTGATCAGGCCCTCTACCACGAAGTAGACGGTCAGAAAGTGCTGGGCTATGGCGGCGACTTTGACGACTACCCCAACAACGGCAACTTCTCCGGCAACGGCATCGTTTTTGCCGACCGCAGCCTGTCTCCCAAGATCTCCGAAGTCAAACACCAGTACCAGAACATCAAGATCCGTCCGGACAAGTTTGGCGTTCGCATCACCAACGACAACCTGTTTACCTCTCTGGATCAGTTCGACTTTGATTTCACTCTCTCCAGCGAAGGCCGCATTTTGCAGAGAGGCACTCTGCAGGTCACTGCAGCTCCCGGAGAAACCCAGAAGATCTTCATCCCCTGGAAGAAGACGGAAAACGAAGCCATCCGCACCGTCAGAGCCAGACTCAGAGAAGACACTCCCTGGGCACCCAAAGGCTTTGAAGTGGCCTTTGGCCAGTCCAGCGAAGGCGCCTACCAGCACATCCGCTCCAGAAACAGACCCATGAGAATGGTCAAGGGCGATGGTCTGGTAACCTTCAGCACCGATGATTTCTGCGCCATCTTTGATGGCACCGGCCTGCGCTCTCTGCAGTACAACGGAGAAGAAATGTTAGCCGGCACACCCAAACCCGTCTTTGCCCATGCCTTCACCGACAACGAACTGGGCTACAGACACGATCAGACCAGCATGCAGTGGTTTGCGGCTTCCGTAAACCCCAGACCCTTCACCATGAAGACCATGCTGTATCCGGAAGCCAACTACGGCATCATCCGCTACACCTACAATCTGCCCACCCGTCCGGAAACCAAGGCAGTGGTCGGCTTTACCGTCGCCAGCCCCGGACTCATCGGCGTGGATATGACCATCTTTGGCAAAATGGGCATGAGCGATCTGCCTCTGTATGGCGTACAGATTCCTCTGCAGAAGAAGTTTGATGACTTCATCTACTACGGCAAGGGACCTGATGAAAACTACATCGACCGCTCCTCCGGCTGCAAGATCGATGTCTATGGCAGCACTGCCAGAGACAACGTCACGCCCTACCTGCGTCCGCAGGAATGTGGCAACCGCACCGAAGTCAGATGGACGGAAGTGCTGGACAAGCAGATGCAGGGTATCCGCGCCAGCATGGTTCATCATCCTCTGCAGATCAGCGTTCTGCCTTACTCCTTCCTGCAGCTGCAGGAAGCCGAGCACCAGTATGAACTGCCTGCCTCCAACAAGACCTGGCTCACCGTCATGGGTGACCACATGGGTGTAGGCGGAGAAAACTCCTGGGGCTTGCCCGTTCTGAGGGAATATACCATCGATTCCAACCAGAACCATTCCTTCTCCTTCATCCTGTCCAAGGCTCAGTCTCTCGATCTGTTTGAAAAGGCCAGAGAAGCAGCCAGAAACACGGATCATGAAAAGAACAGACGGGAAGAGGAAGATAAGAAACAGCTGCAGGAAGATGCCAGACGCATCATGAAAGACGTTTCCCGCACCTTCCAGAGAGAACCCATTCACCCTGGAAATGAAGAAACACCTTCTCTTTCCAGAGTGCAGCGGTCTGCAGAAACCCCTGCTGCCGCTCCGGTTCACGAAGAGCCGGCTGCTGTTGAAGCAGCTGAGGCTGTTCATGAAAAGGAACCCAGTGCTCAGGATGTTCTGATTCAGGACCAGAAGGACGAAGCGCAGGAAGCTGCTCAGTAATCTGGAGATCTGCTGATTTCCAAAAGGAAAAACCGGAACAGAACCATACAGCCCATACAACGAACAAAGCAGCCGTGAACGGATCCAAAAGGATCAGCACGGCTGCTTTTTTGCGGTTGAATGAGAATGCGCGGCAGGCTGATGGTAAGTCAGTCTGCCGCAGAACAGATCATGACTGACTGGAAGAAACTTCCGTTTGTTTCCGGGGATCCGTCTTCCATAGGGGAGCAAAGGCCGCAGCCATGCCGCAGAAACCTTCTGTAGTCAGTGCGGCAATCAGCCAGATGGGGCTGGCCTGAATGATCCAGAACAGGCAGCCGATAATCACGGATGGAATTCCGGCAATGAGAATCTGTTCGATCTGGGTGCTGCGGATCTGTCTGTTGATGTTTTTGAGGTTTTGCCCCTGCACTCTGTCCCGGGCTTTTTCCTTCTGCAGAAGTTCTGCTTTCTGGCGGTACAGACGAATCTGGAAGTACTGGAGAAGGAGTAATACAACCATCAGAGAAATCACAGAAATCCAGAAAACGGTGAGGCGGTATCGGAGATTGCTTAGACGGGATTCTCTGGTCAGGAAAATCTGGGAAAGGAGAGGATTCCATCTGGAAATCAGGTCTTCAGCTTCTTTGATTTCCTGGTCTGTGGTAGTACCTGCTTCAAAATCCCAGGCCAGGGAAAGGCGTATGGTTCCAAAGCTGGGGCTCAGCTCACTGGCATCAAAGGTCCTGGGATTCATGAGAACCATCAGATACGGACTGTTGCTTTTTAAGGCGATTTCCTCGTCGTCCAGATCCAGCTGAATGGGTTTGCTCTGGTTCTCGGAAGACTGGACCAGGGTCACCCTGTTCATGGGCCTGTCCTGCGCAGAGAGACAGTAGACAATCCGGGTATCCTCGTTCATGGATATCCCTTTTGTCAGAGAATCAAAGACATCCTGATCTAACGGAACGGTGAGATCCGCACAGAAAACATCACTGCCTGTCAGGACGGTATCGCTGGTGGCGAGAATGGAATTACGCAGAGGGACTGCACTCTGGAAATCCAGATAACCGGCTCGTCCGGTTTGGGCGGACCACGCGGATACTTCTTCATAGACCACCTGAACCTGTTCATCCTCCAGATCGGACAGAACCAGGTTCAGACGCAGATCTTTGTCCATGAGTTCATTGAGAGGATGCAGTTCACGGATGATGAGCCTCTGGCCGCCTTCCTGAACGATGCAGGGAATACACAGGGTGAGTACGCTGATCACAAGCAGGATCTTCCAGTCCAGAAGGGAGGATGCAGGATTTTTCATGGACAGAAGAGCAGAATGGGCAGATTCGTTCTTTTCCAGTGCAGCAGGAACGGGAGGCACCACTCGGGACTGTCTCCAGAGAACCAGAGTGGAAATGACCAGGCCCAGTTCGCTGGACACCCACAGGATCAGGAAGATCGCCCACAGGGAAATGCCGGCTTCATGCATCCAGTGTTCCATGCCAAGGGCTTTCCACAATCCAAATTCCACCAGAACCAGGAGCAGACACACTCCCAGAACAAGCAGGGAAGGCACGACAAAGAGCAGCTGAAACAGGATTCTGCGCTGAGCTCTGACAGAGACGCCAGAGTCATCCAGATCCGGAATGATGTGATCTACAAAGCTTCTGGCATTGAGGACCAGAAGAACCAGCCCCGCCAGCAGGCACAGGGCAATGACGGAATACAGAAAGCCATTGCCGTAACCGTTGAGGTTCCATCTTCGGATGCCATACTGATTCATCTGCACGCCGGTGTATTTTTCCGGGTGCAGAAAGATGTCTCTGGCCAGATCCGCATCGTCCAGCCTGGCCAGAATGACCCAGTTGCTCAAAGTAGTGGAATGGCGGCTGATGTCATCGTCATAAGCCAGCAGACCAGGCATGCCTGTGGTGTCATTGTGAATGGACGTGATGGTCAGATCCTCGCCGGCATGCGTCTGGGAAGATTTGAGCACCATGCCCGTATGCCAGTTCTCACGCAGCGCTGTATTGAGGTCGACGCTGACTTCGCCATGGGCATCGGGCAGTTCTCCTTCCCGGAGTTCCATGTTCAGGCCATCAAAGCCGTCCCGCCAGGAGATGAGCAGGTAGCCGTCTTCGACGGCCACGTTTCTGGACTGGCTCAGCACTTCCATGTGTTTCTGGATTTCATCGGGGACATGTTCCGGCAGGTCAGTCACGATGCTGATATCAGCTGTTCCGGTCAGCGAGGTAATTTTCAGATCTTCTGCCTGCTGCAGGCAGATCGTGGAGATGAAGACAAAGGCAATGATCAAGGCCGCAAAAACCACAGACAGATAGGACAGATAGGATTTTCGGTTTTTATGAATGAGAGATTGAATCATGACTTGTTCCATGGACTTCCAGTGTCCGGTTTTCCCGGCTGCCCGGAGCTCTGCATCAGCAGAGTCTTCATGATTCCAACAGGCAGTACGGGAAGAAAACCGGCCGTCTGGCTGGTCTTTCTCCTTTCTATTTGATGTTGTCAGGACGCAGTCTGACAGAATTAGATTTGTATTTCTATAAAAATTATACATTACAGTGAAAGTGTCAGAAACATGAATTGTTCAAAACAAAACTGATGAAATTATTAGCAGAATCTTAAGAAAGCATCGAGGAAAGAAGGGAAAACAGAGCAATAGAAATCTGACCGGCATGAAAAAAGCAGCCTGTAAAACAGGCTGCTGAAAGGGTCAGAATTCTGAAGGATTTATGCTTCGGTTTCAAAGCGGTACAGAGTGGTCTCTCTGAGAGGTTCACCGGCTCTGTATAACATGTCAGGTTCTTCCTGATTATGAATGCCATCAGGCATGTACTGGGGTTCTACCGCAACACCGTAATGCTTGCCATAGACTGCACCGGGCTGTCTTTCATGACCGGCTTCCACGAAGTTGGCTGTGTAGATCTGCGCACCGGGGAAGGTGGTGGTGATGTAGACTTTTCTGCCGGAAGCGGGATCAGCCAGAACGATCTGGTCTTCTTCTTCCTGGTTGAGAACGAAATGATGGTCGATGCCATTGCCCAGAGTCAGCTGTTCATCGCCGGATTCGTTGGCCAGCACATCACCCAGACGGGCGGGTTTGTGGAAGTCCATGGCTGTGCCGGTGGTTTCTCTGAACTGTCCGGTGGCAAGGCCGTCCGCATTGACGCAGCCATGACGTTCTGCACTGATCTGCAGGGTGTGGTCATGGACGTTGGCTTTGGCGCCGTTGAGGTTGAGATAGGTATGGTTGGTGAGGTTGATCAGGGTATCCTTGTCGCTGATGGCATCGTAGTCAATGCGCAGGGTGTCGCCCTTAACGCTGATGGTGACTGTCAGATCCAGGTTGCCGGGATAGCCTTCTTCCATATCTTTGGCATGATAGGTGAATTCAACGCTGTAGTCGCTCTTTCTTCTGGATTCAAAATTGTGGTAGGAAAAGCCGTTGATGCCGCCATGCAGGGAATTGGGTCCGTTGTTGACAGGCACTTCATAGGTCTTGCCGTTGATGGTGAAGGATCCTCCGCCAATGCGGTTGCAGACACGGCCGACTACGGCACCGAAATAAGTTCCGGGTTTTTCCATGTAGTCTTCCATGGTTTCATAGCCAAGCACCACATTATCGGCATGACCGTTTCTGTCTTCTGTCCAGATTTCCAGAATGGTGCAGCCGTAGCTGGAAACCAGGACTCTCAGGGAATCCGCCTTCAGCTCCCAGATTTTGATGCCGTCTTTTCGTTCTTCAATGAGTTTAACCATTGTGAGTTTCTCCTTTTGCGTGAAGCATGTTACTGCTTTCATCATAAAGCAGGCAGGGCGGAAAACAAACGACAAAAAAGTACGCTCACAGCCAGAAAGAGGCAGAGTTCATCCTGCAAAGGCATCAAAACGAAAGGAAATCCTGCGGGAATGGCCAGGGAGGGAAGAAAAGAAGAACTGAAAGGGTGACGATTTCGGCTCTGAAAAGCATTCTGGCTGCTCTTCGGTTGTGACAGGACAGGGATTGTTATTACAGATGGCATAATACAGAATGAAAGTCTGTCGAATTACGGATTTGACGGATTTCCTGAAAGGTGTGAACCCCCAATATGATAATTGCTGTTGTGAATCATCCTGACCAGGCGGAGCGCTTTGCCCAGAGCGGCGCAGACGCCATGCTGATTTCCGTAGAAGGCCTCAGTGTGAGACAGGAGCCGCAGCTGGATTTCGAGGAACTGCGAAAAGTCATTCACAGTCTCCAGGAGAAGGGCGTCAAGGTGTACCTCAACGTCCTCAAGATCCTGCATTCCACGGATCTGCCTGCTGCCGAACTGCTCATGGATCTGGCCATCGAGGAGAAGGTGGATGGTCTGTATCTGGCCGACGAAGGCTGGATTGTACTGGCCAAAGAAGCCGGCTACCCGGGAGAGCTGATCTATCAGCCTGAAACCCTGGTGACCAATGGTCTGGATGCACAGTTCTATATAGACCAGGGACTGAGTGCGGTCAGTCTGGCCCACGAGCTTTCCCTGGCTGAAATCGAAGCCTGCGCCAGAGACTGCCATGATCTGGAAGTGCTGGTTTACGGTTATTATTCCTGGATGAGCAGCCGCAGACCCCTGGTCTCCAACTATCTCCGGGAAATCGAACTGGAAGAAAAAGTGCCGGAAGTCTCCAGTCCTGACCATTCCTTTTTCTTAAGAGAAGCCCAGAGAGACGCCTGGATGAGGGTGGAAGAACGGGACTATGGCACCACCATCTGGTCTGCTGCCCCTATCTCTTCCTTTGAACAGATGCCTGCTCTGCTCAAGGCCGGCATTCACCGTTTCCGTGTGGATACTTCCTATCTGGAACCGGAAGAAGCAGCCCGCATCATTACGCTGTTCCAGAAGCTGGAGCAGGGCGCCGATCCGGCTGCTCTGGATTACACCGGCATTCTTCAGGATGATTCCCTCTATAAAACGGAATCCCTGACCAGAAAGGAGAAGACGACTCGTGAATAAGATCGAACTTCTTGCCCCGGCCGGCAATCTGGAAAAAGCCAAAACCGCCATCCTCTATGGCGCTGATGCCGTCTACATCGGCGGCCAGCAGTTTTCACTTCGCTCCCGCGCCAGCAACTTTTCCCTGGAGCAGATCAAAGAGCTCTGCGATTTTGCCAAGGAACACAGTGCCAAAGTCCATGTCACCGTCAACATCCTCCCTCATCCTTCCGATCTGGAGGGTATTAAAGATTATCTTCTGGCTCTGGATGAAGCCGGCATTGATGCGATCATCGCCGCTTCTCCTACCATTCTGAAGCTGGCTAAGTCTCTGCCGGTTTCCTTTGAATGCCACGTCTCCACCCAGCATTCCACCACCAACCCCATGGCGGCCCAATTCTGGAAAGAGCAGGGCATGGACCGAGTGGTGCTTTCCAGAGAATGCTCCCTGCCTGAAATTGCCGAAGCCTGCAGACAGGACATTCTGCCGGTGGAAGTGTTCATCCATGGCGGGATGTGCATTTCCTATTCCGGACGCTGCGTGCTTTCCAACCACATGACCAACCGGGATGCCAACCGCGGCGGCTGTGCCCAGAGCTGCCGCTGGAAATATGAGCTGAAGGAAGATGGCAGAGTGATCTCCGATCCTGACAAGCTCTTTTCCATGTCCTCCAGAGACCTGATGGCCGTTGATTATATTGAAGATCTCATCAATATGGGTGTGTCTTCTCTGAAAATCGAAGGCCGCATGAAATCCGCCTACTATCTGGCCACCGTCGTTTCTGCCTACAGAAGGCTCATTGATCATATTTATGAGACCGGTCATGCCGATGCGGATTTTCTGCAGAGCATCCGCAGTGAAATTGCCAAGGCGGAAAACAGACCGGCAGGCCCGGGCTTCTATGGCGGACTGCCTGATGAATCCATGCAGCTGTACCGCAATCACTCTGAAACGGTCACCCAGGAATATGTCGCCCAGGTGCTGGAAGCAGACCGGGACGGCCGGACCATCTGGCAGGTGAAGAACTACTTTGATCTCACTGATCCCTTTGAACTCTTCGGTCCTCATACCGAACCCCTGCAGATTGACATGGAAGATCTGCGGGATGAAAACGGCATTCCCATCACGGTCTGCCGCAATCCCATGGCCATCGTCTCCACCAGAAAGGTGGAACAGGCAGAACCCTTTGCCATGCTCAGAAGGATGCGCCAGCCAGAAATTGACGATTGATAAAGGAAAGTCTATATTTTTTAAGAATACCTGCACACCGCTGCAGACCACGCAGCCCGGGGGAACAGAAAGGTTACGGCTGCTTAAAGAACCCCTGAAACGCAAATGAAATTATCTCAGTCTTTTTTCTATACACTTCGCGAAGCACCCAAGGATGAAGACAGCATTTCCAGCAGTCTCCTTGTGCGCTCCGGCATGATTAAGAAAAGCTCTAATGGCATTTACATGATTATGCCCATGGGCAAGAAAGTCCTGGAAAAGGTGGAAAACATCGTCCGGGAAGAAATGAACAGCCATGATGCTCAGGAACTGCTCATGCCTGCTCTGATCCCCGAGGAAGTTTATGTTTCTTCCGGAAGAAGAGACAACTTCGGCAAAAACATGTTCTCCCTGGAAGACCGCTATGCCAAAAAGTACGTTCTGGGCCCCACCCACGAAGAACTGTTTGCCATGGCAGCCATGATGGACGGCAAATCCTATAAGGATTTCCCCTACAACCTCTATCAGATTCAGACCAAATACCGCGATGAAACCAGACCCCGCTACGGCCTGATCCGTGTCCGCGAATTCATCATGAAGGATGCCTATTCCTTCGATACCGATCTGGAAGGACTGGATGTGTCCTACCAGAAAATGGCCGATGCCTACAACAACATCATGGACCGTCTCGGCCTGACCATCCGCATCGTCAAGGCTGACACCGGTGCCATGGGCGGTCTGCTCTCCGAAGAATACCAGGCCATTTCCACCATCGGTGAAGACACCGTTCTGGGATGCGAAAACTGCGACTTTGCTTCCAACCTGGAAATTGCGGAAGTCGTTGATACCGTTCAGGATGACGATGCTGAAGAACTGGATCTGGAACTGGTGTACACCCCCAATGCCGGAACCATCGAAGAAGTATCCTCCTTCCTGAACAAGGAGCCTTCCGACTTCGTCAAGACTCTGATCTACAAGGCGGACGACCAGCTGGTAGCCTTCATGCTGCCGGGTGACCGCGAGCTCAACGAAACCAAGGCTGGCAAGGCTCTGGGTGTGATGGAACTGACTCTGGCTGAACCTGAAGATGTCATCAAGGCAACCGGTGCGAAGATCGGCTTTGCCGGACCTGTCGGTCTGGAAATTCCTGTCTACATGGACAGACTGGTCGCTCACAAGAAGAACTTCATTGTAGGTGCCAACAAGAGCGACCACCACTACCTCAACTGCAACCTGAAAGACTTCACTCCTGCCGGTGTAGGCGACTACTCCCTGGTCAAGGAAGGCGATATCTGTCCTCAGTGCGGCGGCAAAATCACCTTTGACCACGGCATCGAAGTCGGCAACCTGTTCAAACTGGGTACAAAATACTCCGAATCCATGGGTCTGCTGTATGCCGATCCCAACAACCAGCTCAAACCCGTCTGGATGGGATCCTACGGCATCGGTCTGGAACGCTGCATGGCTGCCGTTGCTGACCAGCACCATGATGAACACGGTCTGATCTGGCCTCTGTCCGTTGCTCCTTACCGTCTGGCTATCGTACCTGTTTCCATGAAGGACGAAAACCAGGTGAACATCGCCAGCGAACTGTACAACTACGCTATGGAAAAAGGCTATGACGTTCTGCTGGATGACAGAAACGAGCGTCCCGGTGTCAAGTTCAAGGATATGGAACTCATCGGTATCCCCAACCGTCTGACCATCGGCCGCGGCATCCAGGATGGCAAAGCTGAATTCGTTCTGCGTGACGGTCTGGTGAAGAAGGAAGTGGCTCTGGACGATCTGAAAGCTCTTATCGACGAGATCTACGAAAACGATGCCAGAAACCTGGACGCTTACTTCATGGCTGAATAAGCCGATCAAAGATTTCTATCCGGAATAACAATCCTGAAACTGAACTCTGACATCGGGAATACCCGAAGTCAGGAAGAATGAAACCATACAGAGATTTCCGCTTCTGTCTTACAGACAGTCAGCGGAAATCTCTTTTTGCGTTCCGGGCAGCAGGAAGAAAACGACAGGGACGACCAGACGGAGAGAGGGAAGAAGAGAAACTCGAAGCCTGGACAGACCAAAGGACTGCCAAAATGGCAGGAAAACCGAGCAATCCGATCCGGGTGTAGATTGTCAGGCCGCCAGCACCCCGGAAACTGGCAGAAACCAGCTGCAGAAAGAAGACGGGAACCATGCCCTGGCAGGATACCAGAGAGGGGTGATTTCACGCAGGTTAAACAGTACAGATTGAGAGCGTTTGTAAGGGATCATCAAAGAAAGAAATTCTGTTCGAAAATAAACAAATTCAGCGGTTTGATGACTTTCTGTAAAACCTTTTCAGAAAGTTTAATGAAACAAGAAAGTTCGATACCTATCGAGCTGATGCTTGAAATGAAAGAAATATGCACGTAAATTGAAAACATCTGTCAAACTGTGATATACAGTTTGGGCAGTTTACAGAGAGCCAAATATCAGCTAGTATCAATTTACTTGCGAAAGGAAATGAAACATGGAAAAGAAAATCAGCATTGCTAACAGACAGGTCCTTCTGAACTATGACAAGGCCTATCCGAAAAACAGAGAAACCCTTCTGAAATCCAGAACATTCCGGAAGTTCATCACTTACTTTATTGAAATCCAGAAAGACATGAGCCCCTCCATCTATGAGTACCTCACCCGCGGCGGCGAACTGAGCTACGAAGAAGCTGGAGAAGAGTTCTGCAGATATCTGCGCATGCTCGCTATTTTCGACTTCGACGAGCTGAAAGACGAGCCCTATTCCGCAGATGCTCACATGCTCCTGCGCATTGTAGAAGAAATCTATCATGCATGGAGAAGCCTGCAGCGTTTCGGCTTCATGTCCTCTCTGAATACCCCCGATTTCGGAATCAATACGCTGGTTGAGCGCGATTCCAGCATGAACGATCTGATTCTGAGAACCTATCGTCTGTTCCAGGAAAAGCTCGCAGGACGTCCCAACCTGGTTTACCGTCAGGTTCAGGCCGGAACCAACGCCTGCTTCTCCGTTCACAGATCCGGTGAAGCCTGGAACAAGACCTACATCGGTCTGAAGGATGTCCCCGTCATCGACTGCGTCATGCTGAGAACCCCCATGATTATGCATCCAAAGTCCAACAAGCGTGAGGGCATGTTCACGGAAACCAAGACCAACCCCATGGAATACCTGAACATCAACCCCGATGAATGGTTCTGTCTGCCTCTGAAAGTCGGCAGCATGCTGTGCTTCGTGTATTTCTCCACCAAATACACCGCTTCTGCCCTGTCCCTGGCCAACCTCTTTGAACTGGCCAGCAGAGAAGAAGCTGAACAGCGTCCTGAACTGCTCATGATCTTCGGCAACGAAGACGGCAAGAACGCCACCGAATACTATCACGATACCGAAAACGGCATCTGGGTTGGCTGCATCTCCGATCATCCCAGAATCGAATACTTCGGTTATCTGAAGAAAATGGCTCTGACCCTCCACAACCTAGCTCAGATGGAAAGAGGCTGGCTGCCCATCCATGGTGCCATGGTCAACATCGTCCTCAACGACGGAACCCAGAAGGGCATCGTCCTCATGGGTGACTCCGGCGCCGGCAAATCCGAGTCCATCGAAGCCCTGAAAGGTGTAGGCAAGGATCTGATCAAGGACGTAGAAGTTATTTTCGACGACATGGGTACAATTCATATTGAGGATGGAGTACCCTATGGTCAGGGAACAGAAATTGGTGCCTTCATCCGTCTGGATGACCTGGATCCAGGTACACCCTACAAGGATATGGACCGTTCCATTTTCTTCTCCCCGGAAAACCCCAACTCCAGAATGGTCGTTCCTGCTTCCAGCTACGACTTCATCACCCGCAATCACCCCATCGACCTGTTCTGCTATGCCAACAACTACACTGACAAGATCGGTATGCAGGAACTGTCCACCGAAGAGGTCAAGGATACCTGTAAGAAGGGACAGAGAATGGCTCTTGGCACAACCCAGGAAGTGGGCCTGTCCACAACCTACTTTGCCAACCCCTTCGGCCCCATGCAGGAACAGGAACTGTGCGATCCGCTGATTGACGAAGTGTTCGAATCCATGAAGAAGAACGACGTCTACATGGGCGAAATCTATACCCACCTGGGCTTTGACAAGTCCAACCGTTCCGGTATTGAAGATGCCGCCAAAGAGCTGCTGGAGTTCATCATCAAGAAAGAAGACTAGTCTCTCTTTTCCGTCTTCTTTAAGAAAGGAAAAATGATGTCTGATTACCAGTATGGTCAGTTTATTGACCAGACCGACCAGGAGATCTATGACCCTAAAAAGGCAGAGGACAGTGTGCGGAAAAGCATTCTGCAGTCCTTTACCTGGATGGGCATCGGCCTGCTCCTTTCCGGCCTGACGGCAGCTGTGGTCTGCCTCACCAGCCTGAAGAACCTGATTTATGGCACACCCTTCATTCCCATCATCCTGCTCTTTGTGCAGCTGGGACTGACCATTGCCTTTACCGCGTCCATCAACAGCGCCGACAGCACGAAGCTGAAGGTCATGTTTCTGGCGTACTGCTTTACCATGGGCCTGACATTAAGCTCCATCGGCCTGACCTATGATCTGGGCACCATTTTTGCAGCGCTGTTAGTCAGTGCTCTGTATTTTGGCTGCCTGGTATTCATCGGCTATACCACCAAGAAGGATCTTTCCGGCTTTGGCATGCCGATCCTGGCCGCTCTGATTGCGCTGCTCATCGGCAGTCTGGTTTGCATGTTCCTGGGCTATGGCGATATTCTGCCCATCATGCTCCTCGGTCTGCTGCTCTTTACCGGCATTACCATCTATGATGTCCAGAAGCTCAAAGTGGCTCTGGTATCCACACAGGGCATGCCTGTACAGCAGGAAAAGCTGTCCATCTATTTTGCTCTGGAACTGTACCTGGATTTCATGAACATCTTCCTGTATGTTCTGCGTTTCCTGGGCAGGAACTCCAGCAAAAACTAACCTATTGAACCTAAAAACAGGTTTCCTTTGAAGCCTGTTTTTTTGATGCCTGAGACATTCAGCGGTCCTGGCAGGGTACCTCGTTTGAATGATGAATTCAGGGTACTTATACTGTGATCAGGAAAGCCATCAGGCATTTGGAGGAAATATGAATCACATTAAAAAAATCATTGCAGGCACCATGAGTGCCTTCCTGCTCTTTGGCGTTGTGGGCTGCTCAAATTCCAGCACCCCTGAACCATCCGGCGATAAGGAAACCGTAACCGACAAGAGCTCCCAGGAAGTTCTGCAGGAGATCTGGGACACGGATAAGGATTCCAACAAGCCCACCATCATCGGTGGTATGGGCGAAGACACCATTGAAGACGGTGTCCAGGCTCTCGAAATTTCCGATACAGAAGGAATTCTGAACACCTACGCCATCCCCAAGGATGTCAGCGAAGCTGCTCTGAATGGAGCAGGCATCATGAATGCCATGATGGCCAACAACTTCACCGCATCCGTTCTGCAGATGGACAAGACCGATGACGTCAAGAACAGTGCGGATGCCGTCGTCAAGGGACTCAAGGAAAACCACTGGCTGTGCGGCATGCCTGAAGAATACATCGTTGCCACCAGCGGAAACTACATCATCACCGCCTTTGGTCTGACTGACACCCTGAAGCCTTTCATGGATGCCGCCAAAGAAGTTCTGCCCGATCTGGAGATCGTAGAACAGGCACCTGTAGAATAGATTTAGAAAGCGTCTGATTCAGGACACGCTGAACCCGGGAGCAGAAACTCTTTCCTCTGCTCCCTTTTTTTCGCAAACAAGAGATGAGGTCTGTCTATGCTGTTTTCATCACTGGTCTTTCTGATCTTCTTTCTTCCCCTGACTCTGGCTGGCTATTTTCTCATGCCCTGGAAAGGAAAGAACCTCTTTCTGCTGCTGGCCAGTCTGGTTTTCTACGGCTGGAGCAGTCCTCCTTTTCTGCTGCTTCTGCTGGCAGAAATTCTCATCGGTTATATCGCCGGTCTGCTGCTGGAAAAGACCTCCCGGAAAACGGGGAAATGGATCTTGACTGCAGCCGTCCTGATCTATGCGGGGATCTTCGTCTATTTCAAGTACACGGACTTTTTCATTGCCAACTTCAATGTACTTTTTGGCAGCTCCATCCCATTGTTGAAGATCGTTCTGCCGGCAGGCATCTCCTTCTACACCTTTCAGATCATTTCCTATAACGCGGACATCTGGAACGGGAAGGAGAAGGCTCTGCATTCACTGGTGGACTTTGCCATGTACATTTCTCTGTTCTGCCAGCTCATTGCCGGACCCATTGTCCGCTACAGCGACATCGCTCCGGATATTCATCACAGAGAACTGTCTGTGCAGAAAGCCAGTGCCGGCTTCAGCCGGTTTGTCTGCGGCCTGTGCAAGAAGATCCTCATCGCCAATCCGCTTTTTGCCCTGTGTGAAACCTGGAGAACCTGTCCGGATCCTTCTGTAGCCTTTGCCTGGATGAATGTGGCAGCCATGACGCTCTATATCTACTTTGATTTTTCCGGTTATTCCGACATGGCCATTGGTCTTGGAAAGATGCTGGGGTTTCATTTTCCGGAAAACTTCAACTATCCTCTGACAGCTCTCTCCATCACCGACTTCTGGAGACGCTGGCACATGTCTTTAACCAGCTGGTTTCGGGACTATGTCTACATTCCCCTTGGCGGCAGCAGAGTCAGCCGATGGAAAGTCATCCGCAATCTCTTTGTGGTCTGGCTGCTCACCGGTATGTGGCATGGAGCGACCTGGAATTTCATTTTCTGGGGACTTGGCTTCTTCATTCTGCTGGTGCTGGAGAAATTTGTGTTCAAGTCTCTTCGCATTCCCAGCTGGATCACCAGGCTGATTACCATTCCCATTCTGCTCATGAGCTTTCTGCTCTTCAGTGATGAAAACCTCACTGTCTTTGCGATGGATCTGAAGGCCATGTGGGGACTGGGTGGTCTGCCCTTTCTCACCAGACTGAGCTGGTATGAGATTCGAAGCAATGTGGTGCTGTTAGCCATGGCCATGCTGGGTGCGACGAAATCACCCAAAAAGCTGTATGAGCAGGTGCTGCAGCGCGACTGGATGCAGTGGATCCCGGCAGTATTACCTACGGCAGGCCTGTTTCTGTGTCTGGCTCAGCTGGCTGCAGGCTCCTTCAATCCGTTTCTGTATTTCCGTTTCTAAGGCAGGTGAGTCAAGAACATGAACAGGAAATCTTCCAATTCAACCCAAAAACCAGCTTCAAAAAAGACCCTGTCCATGGCAGACAGGATCTCCTGGATCAATCTGATCCTTTGCTTTGCGCTGCTGTTTTCTCTGTTCTTTCTCTATGGCCTGAAGGACCAGGAAGTCTCTGTGGCTGAGCGAAGAAAGCTTCGTCAGTTTCCTGAAGTCAGCCTGAAGCGGGTGATGAATGGTCAGTTCCAGAGTGATCTGGAACCTTATCTGGCTGACCAGATGCCCATGAGGAGTCTCTTTCTCTCCACGGCCAGCACCATGGAAAAATCCTTGTATCTGCATCTGGATGATCATGGCCTCATCAGCTGGCATGGTCATCTGATCTCCCTGGAACAGGTGGTCAATGAAGACTCTCTGGACTATGCGGCAGAAACTCTGGAAAAGATCGACCGGAAATACCTGCAGGGAACAGACTGCCAAATCTATCTGTCCATCATCCCTGACAAAGCTTATTTTGTGGATGATCCGCAGTACACCATCATGGACTATGAAGATCTCACCAGCCGGGTTCTGGAGCAGACAGACTTTGCCAGATACATCGACATCATGGATACCCTGGATCTGAATGCCTACTACTCCACGGATTCCCACTGGAACCAGACCCGGATTCTGGATACAGCCAAGACCCTCGCTCATGGCATGAACATCACCATCGAAGACGATCTGGAAGAGAAGGTCCTCAAAAAAGATTTCAGGGGCGTCTACACCGGGCAGAGTGCCTGGAAAGCCGATCAGGATGAGCTGGCCGTCCTGGAAAGCGGACAGATGAAAGACTGGGTTGTCACCAGCTATGCTTCCGGCAAGCCGGAGAAGGTGTCGGTCTATGATCTGGAAAAAGCCGATGCCATGGATCCCTATGATGTCTTTCTTTCCGGTGCAGCAGGACTGATCACCATCGAAAACCCCCATGGAGAACAGGGAAGAGAACTGGTGCTGTTCCGGGATTCCTTTGGCCTGTCCATGGCGCCGCTGCTGGCATCTGGCTACGAAAAGACCACCATTATCGACATCCGCAGTCTGCCGGTCTCCCAGATCGGAAAGTATGTGGACTTCACCAATCAGGATGTGCTCTTTCTCTACTCCACGTCCGTGCTCAATCATTCTTCTGCTCTCAAACAGTAAGCAGAGAAACGCAAAAAGCCATCACGCAGCTGACAATCAGCAGACGCGTGATGGCTTTTCAGTTCATGAGATAACATCAGAACAGGGTAAGATCAGTCCACCAGATAGCGAATCCAGATGGCACCATCCGGGTAGGATTCAACGCTTTTGAGTTTGAGATCGACGGGTTCTCTGTCCATGGGCAGGTTGTCAAAGACAGCGGTCATACCGCCTCTGCCATCAATGGCCGGGCCTAAAAGAATGCTGACTTCATCCAGCAGACCGGCATCCAGGAAGCCGGCATTGACGGATCCGCCGCCTACAACCGCCATGCGTTCCACTCCAAAGACGTCATGGAGAATTTCGCAGGCTTCAGGCAGATCGATTCTGTCGTGGCCGCAGACGATCCAGGAGATGTTCTGTCTGTCCAGATAGTCGATGTATTCCTTTGCTGCTTTTTCAGAGAGAATGATGATCATGGGCACGTCATTCTCGCTTTCATGAGGCCACAAAAGCATGCCGTGGGTATCCAGAACGACTTCGTAGTTTCGGGAATCCCGCTTTTTCGAATAGCAGGGATGGTCGATCCATTCAGCATCTTCACTGGCTTCAAAACGTCCTGGCAGAGCCATTTCCAGTTCGGCAGTGACTCTTCCGCTGACATGGACAGGGGCATCCAGAGCTTCCAGAGTGGTGTAGTATTCATCGGTTCCGGGGATCTTGACGGTCATGCCGCAGTCAATGCGTCCATCCACGGACATCATCATGTGACAGATGGTATAAGGTTTGTTCATGCAGTTCTCCTTGTCTGGCACCAGCCAGAGTGAATGAATCTTCCAGACTGAAGGGCAGGGAAGATTCTCTGTTGATGAATTCAGCATAAAACCTGAACCTTACTTCAGGTCAATGCAGGCTTTCAAACATTTTTGGAAAAAAGTGTCCTGTTCAATAAAAAGTTTGTGAACCAGGCGGTCTCATGATCCGGATTGCCTGTAAGCAGACGTGTAAGTAGAAATGGGACAATTCAATAAAAAATTTGGGAAACGGTGCATGCTGTCATCCGTATACTGTGTGACATAAAGTGCCCATTTCAATAAAAAGTTTGTGAACCGATCCAGCATCGGATCCGGACGGCCTGCAAGAAAAAAAGTGTCCTGTTCAACAAAAAAACTGGGAAAAGGGAACACAGGAGTGCCAGTGAGAATAATAAAGGCACAGTTCAATAAAAAAGTTGGGAAATGAAATGGTCTGGCAATCTGGCAGAAGGAAGTTCCTGCTTTCTGGAATGATCAGAAGAAGCGGGAAAAATGAACTGGAAAAAAAGACCCGAATCCACAACGAGTGCAATCCGGGTCAGATCGGTTAAAATAAACGAAAAAAAAGACTGATTTCCATCAGTCGAGATGATTTCTCATCAAATATATATCGAAAATGGTGGGAACAGAGGGACTTGAACCCTCACGGATTTTACTCCGACGGATTTTAAGTCCGTTGCGTCTGCCGATTCCGCCATGATCCCATTCATAAAAAAATGGAGGTTCCGGTCGGAGTCGAACCGACGATCACAGAGTTGCAGTCTGTTGCCTTAGCCACTTGGCTACGGAACCGTTTGATTAACGCTCAATAAATATAACAAATCACTTCTCATCATGCAACCTTTTTCTTCACGATTTGTTACACTGTTGATGCTGCTGCCGGAACCGTTCTGAATTGAACTGAGAATCCGGCGGGAAAGGGGAACGAAATGCATTTAATCTGGAGAAAACTTCAGGCGAACAAACGCACTCATTTTCTCATCTCACTGCTGATGATCATCGCATCAGCTTTCATACAGGTCTTTGTCCTGCAGGTGTTCATGGCACCCTGCAACCTGATTTCCGGTGGATTTACCGGTATTGCCCTGTTCATTAACCGCGTCGGCAGCCTGCTGGGGCTGGATCTGTCGACGTCCATGCTGATCATTCTGCTGAATGTGCCGGTGGCTGCTTTCTGTTACAGAGCCATCTCCAAACGGTTTGTCCTGCTGTCGGCTGTCCAGTTTTTCCTGGTGTCCTTCCTGCTGGAAGTCCTGAATTTTGAACCCTTCTTCTATGATGTGTTCATGAACATTCTGTTCGGCGGTCTGATCTGGGGCTTTTCCATCACACTGGCTCTGTCTGCAGGAGGAAGTACGGGAGGAACGGACTTCATTGCCCAGTACGTTTCCAATAAGGTGCACAAATCCATTTTTGATTATGTCTTTGTCTTCAACTGCTGCATGTATCTGGCTTACGGTTTCAGCTTTGGATGGATCTATGCTGGCTATTCCATCATTTTCCAGTTCATTTCCACCCAGGTCATCAACACCAACTACAAGAGATACCGTAAGGTCACCATGGAAATCACCTGCCAGGATCCGGAAGTCGTCTGCAAAGCCTTCTTTGATGCTACCAGACATGGCATGTCCATTATTGAATGCCGGGGCGGCTATTCCGGTGAAAAGTACTACATCTGCAAATCCACTGTTTCCGCCAATGAAGTCAATGATATTCTCAGCGAAATCATGGCAGCGGATTCCCATGTGCTGGTCAATCTCTACCATTCTTTAAATTTCTACGGCAACTTCTACCAGAAGCCCATTGAGTAATCAGAACAATCTGCATCAAGAAAAGAACGGACGTTTTCGGCGTCCGTTTTTCAGTTCAGGTTCAATTGGAGCAGGGCTGTCTGCAGAAAGGGGAGAGATTCATCTTTTCAAAAACCATTCGTACAGTTCCCGGTATTCGGAAGGAGAAACACCGGTGAGCTTTTTGAAGCTTTTGGAGAAATAGCTCTGGGAACTGTATCCGGTTTTCCAGGCGATGGTTTTAAAGGATTCTCCATTTCGGATCATCTCCTTGGATTTCTGGATCCGCATGAGATGAAGCAGGTTGGAAAAACTGGATTCACTGCCCTGATTGAGCAGCCTGGACAGATGATAGACGGAAAGATGAAGTTCATCGGCTACATCGTTCAGACTGATCTGCTTCTGAAAATTTCGTTCCATCCAGGCCAGGGCTTCCCTGCAATGCCGGCTGCTCTGGGAACGGTTGAGCTTCTGGATGATGTCTTCCATCTGGAAGTAATACCAGTCCATGGCTTCCTGGATGGAGGCATCTTCCTTTTCCAGACGCGTCAGCTGGATCGGACCGCCATACAATCCTACGATCTGATCTTCGATGCAGTCCGGCAGCAGGCGGATCAGGGTATTCTCGTCCACAAAGGTGAAATCTTCCTTCTGATCCTTTTCCGGAAACAGTGGCCGTTCCTTTTTTTCGGCATGTTCAATGATGACTCTGGCCAGCATCCCTGTCAGATCCCATTCCATCAAAGGCGTATTTTTGTCAACCAGATCATTCAGATCGCTGTTCTGCTGTTCCAAAGTACCAAGGGTGTCCACCAGTCCGGAACAGTCTGGCAGAACAGAAGAGGTCTGCAGTTGATGTTCCTGACAGAGACTCTGGATGGCAGCCAGCTGGCCGGGATCAAAAGAGTCATGAGCAATGAGAAGCAGAATGTTTCCGTCTGGCTGTGCAGGGCCGATGACTGTCAGTCCGGCAACAGGCAGATACTTTGCTGCCTGCTGCAGAATTTCCGGATTTCCCTGAATGAGCAGAGCCTGTTCGCTGCCGCTGCAGCCAAGCAGCCCAAGACTGTCCTGAACCATCTGCTGGTTTCTGGAAAAGACCAGTGCCTGCAGGCAGTCCGAAGCCACTCTGGCTTCTAGTGCATTCCTCCGCCTCTGCAGAGAAGAATAGGCTTTTCTGGTTTCCAGAATCTGTCTGGCTTTGTCCAGAATCTGTCTGGCTTTGTCCAGCAGCTGAGAAAGTCCTTTTTTGCTCACCGGCTTGAGAACGAAATCTTCCACGCCGGCATGAATGGCTCTCTGCGCATAGGAGAAGTAGTCAAAGGAAGTCAGGATATAACAGATGGTCTGGGGGCTTTCACTCTTGATGTGTTCTGTCAGTTCCAGTCCATCCATGATGGGCATGTAGATATCGGTGAGCACCACATCGGGACGTTCCTTCAAAAAGACTTCCAGTGCTTCCTCTCCGTTGCGGGCAGTCCAGATCCGTTCCTGGTCCGTGCACAGAGAACGGAGGACTTTATTCAGATAGTCCAGTTCCACCGGTTCATCTTCAACAATGAGAAAATCAGCCATGTTTTTCCTCCTCGTTCAGGATCAGCACAATCCGGCATCCTCTGCCGGGTGCACTGTCGATTTCATATTCAAATTTCTCTGGATAAAACATTTCCATTCTGTGAAGGACATTAAACAGGCCAAGTCCTGTTCCTTTTCTGTTTTCATCCGCTTCAGGCATCTGCTGCCCGCTCAGGGCAGGTTCAATCTCTTTCGGATCAAATCCGGTGCCGTTGTCTTCAATGGTAATCCGGGTCTGTTTATCTTCCTTTTCGATGAAGACGGTGATCTTTCCGCCTTCCATGCAGTTTTTCAGACCGTGGAGAATGGAATTTTCCACCAGCGGCTGCAGAATCATGGCCGGAACAGGAACAGAGCGCCAGGAGGGATCCGCACCGGTGATCAGATCAAATTCGATTTTTCCGGTCATGCGTTTGCTCTGGATTTCCATGTAGTCCTGCAGAGCTGCCGCTTCCTTTTCCAGACTGCTGACCCGGCTCTGCTTGTCCAGACAGTACCGGAGCAGATGGCTGGTCCGGAAAATCATTTCTCCGGCTGCTTCGTTTTCTCCTTCTTCACACAGGATGTAGATCATGTTCAGGGTGTTGAACAGGAAATGAGGGTTGATCTGATTCTGCAGCATTCTCAGCTCACTCTGGGCCAGCTTCTTTTCCAGAGCGGCATTTTCCTTTTCCAGATTGATGGCATGCCGGACCTTGGAGGCCATTTCTTCCAGAGCCTGATAGATTTCGGCCATTTCTCTGGAGCTGGCATTTTCACTGGACAGGGAATACTGCCCGTTCTGAATGCTGCTGATGTTGTCGGAGATCTCGCTTAACGGTTTGGCCAGATCATCATTGAAGAAGCGGCGCAGCGACTGCATCCAGATCAGCGTCAGGATGCAGATCAGGATCCCGGCGCCCAGAAAGCCCAGGCTGATGAACCGGAACCCTTCCTGGACGCGGTTCATGCTGGCGGTAAGCAGATCATAGTAGAAGACGGATGTGCCCTGAATCAGGGCATCCTTTTCCAGAAAGTCTTCATAGCTGATCTGATAGGCACCCACCGCCGGATCTTCCTGATAACTGGTTTCCAGTGCATCAACGGCTTCGTTGTAGGAATCCAGCAGATTATCCAGCTGGTCAAGGCGCCATTTTTCCTGCAGATAGGGGTTGGCCTTCAGTCTGGTCACGCAGTCTTTGGCTTCCTGCAATGAAGCCATATAGTCATCATCGTTTTCTCCGATTCCGTTAACCAGCGAATCCTTCACCGTGTCGGTGCACTCAGAAAGGGAAGTGTAGTACTGCTGGACATCCTGATAACCGGACAGGATATGGTTGTAAGCCGTATTGGACCACACCAGAATGGACAGAATGAACACCAGCAGGGTGATGATCAGAGCGCTCATGGAAATCCGGACGGTTTTAAGCCGGATCCGCAGACTCTGATTCTTTCTGTTCATTTTTCTTCCAGTCTTCATAGTTCTCCTTTGTCACCAGCATCAGATTGATTTCCACTGATTCCGGTTCCTTTCCTGTTTCCAAATACTCCCTGAGAATTTCCACACTGCGCCAGCCATAGTCATAAAACGACGTCACCAGAGTGCCGGTGAGCTTTTCATCCCGGACGTATTCCATGGTCTGATCCATGTTGTCGACACCATAGATGAGCACCTGGTCTTCCATTCCCCGCTCAACAGCGGCATCCACGCAGACACATCCGGATTCACCGGCAAAGCAGATGGCAATGTTGAGGTCCGGGTGTTCTTCCATCACTCTCTGCCATTCTTTTAAACCTCTGACTGTATCAGACAGAGACTGAGACAGGGAGACGATTTCAAAGCCGCCCGGATGGGAGGCAAACACCTCTTCGATTTCCGAAATCTGGTCTTTGGCAATCTGGAAATCCAGGTTGGCTGCCTGGATGGCAATTTTAAGAGGTTCATCCTTTCCCAGCCGGTTTTCTATATCTTCTAAAAACAGCAGCGCCTGCTCATGGAAATCCTTGCCCAGAAAGCAGAGCCGGTTTTCTTCAGACATATCACTGTCTACCAGGACTACGGGAATGTCCTTTTCCGCGGCTTCCCGGAGAATGGATTCATCCACCACGCCCTGGGTGATGATGCCGTCTGCTTTTTCCAGAATGGCGGTTTCGATGATTTCTTCCATGGCAGGGACATCGATGATGTTGGGTCCCAGCCAGTCGCCATGAACGTTCAGTTCCTGGCAGGCATCCTCAAACCCGGCCTGGGCATGAGACCAGATGGGGCTATTGTCCAGAGGCGTGGCAAAAACAAAGTAGGGGGCGGCTTCAGCCGGTTCTGCAGCCTGACAGCCGGACAAACAGATGGCAGTACAGAGCAGGCCAAAAGAGATGATGGTTTTTCTGATATGCATAAAAAGGCCTTTCAATGAATAAATAATATATGACAGATCAAAATAAATGTTACTTTTTCGAAAATGGTGAAACAGGCAGAACCGGAATTCCGAAAAATACGCATGAATTTACCAAAGATCTCTGAAATTTTACAAAGGAAAACCGCTATGATTCAGTCGTAAAAGCGTATTCACTCCGGTTCTGGACTCCCGATGGCCGCGCTGCTGGAAGAAAGCGGCCTTTAAAAGGACTGGAAAATGCTATTAATGGAGAAAAAATGAAAAAAGGAAAGAAAGTCACCCTTACCGCTGCCACTCTGGCCATGGCCTTGAACTGTCTGCCTGCAGGGATCAGCGCAGCCCCCATCACCCCTGTCACTATCCAGCAGGAAACTGCCGAACAGACCCCAGAAAACGTCGCTCTGAACAAACCCTGCACTGCAGCTGAAGGAACTGCCTCCCGTGCTGTAGACGGAAACCTCAGCACCTTCTGGGATGGCGGCGTAGGACCCGCTGATCTCATTGTGGATCTGCAGGACTACTACAACGTCAGCTCCATCAATCTGGTCCCTTATTATGGTGGATCCCGTTCCTATCTGTACGAAATCTATACCAGTTCCAATGGCGTGTCCTATGAAAAGGTTGCCGAGAAAACGGAACATAAAACCCAGACTTCTGCCGGTGAAACCTATGAAGTTTCCCTGGAAGGCGTCCGCTATGTCAAAGTCCGCATGATTGCCAATACGGCTAACTCCTCCGTTCATATCAATGAACTCAGAGTCATGGGCACACCGGATACCGATTTTGTTCCTGAAGACAAACCTGAAGTCGATCCCGAAGATGCGGATAACATCGCTTATGGCAAACCCACCCGCAGTTCCATGAACAATGGATTCTCTTCCATGGTTGTGGATGGAAACAGAGACACTGCCTGGGTCGGCCGCAATGTCACCCGCTTTGTAGATGTGGATCTGATGGACAACTACGACATCACTTCCGTGAAGGTCTACATGCCTCAGAATGCTTCCTATGGCTACAACCTGTACGGTTCTCTGGATGGCGTTCATTTTGAATCCATCGCCAGACAGGAGCTGAAGGAAAGCCCTGCGGAAGGCGACGAAATTGTTCTGGAAACACCGAAAACCTATCGTGTCCTGCGTGTTCTGGTGACCAACAACTCCCAGGGACAGGGAAGCTCTTCTTCTGTCAGCGAAATCAGAGCTTACGGAACAAAGAGCGACACCCCTGTCACCGAAACCAGAGAAAGAATCGAACTGACCAGCTGGGAAGACTGGATGCAGGAAAACTACGATGTCGATATCGAATCCCTTAAGGATGAAAACGGAAAATACGATGTCAAAGACACCTACACCGATGAAGATGTTTACGCCGAAGTCCGAGGCGTGATCTCCCGCATTCTGGGCGATGAATATCAGGACTGGTTCACCTTTGAACTGGCTCCCGAAGCTGAAAACGGAAACGACTGGTATGAGCTCTCCTGGCAGGATGGCAAGGTTCTGATCCGCGGTAACGAAGGCCTGTCCCTGACTTCCGGTCTGAACTACTATCTCAAGTACTGGTGCAACGTCCATGTGGCCCAGCAGACCAGCCAGGTCAACATGCCTGAAGCTCCTGTTGAAATTAAGGGAACTGTCCGCAAGGAAACTCCCTATGAAACCCGCTATGCCTACAACTACTGCACTCTGTCCTACACCATGCCGTTCTGGGGCTACGATGAATGGCAGCGTGAAATGGACTGGTTCGCTCTCAACGGCGTCAATCTGATTCTGGATACCACCGCTACCGAAGCCCTGTGGATTGAATATCTGATGAACTACGGCTATACCGCTGACCAGGCCAAGGATTTTGTCTGCGGCTATGTTTACAAAGCCTGGTGGCTCATGGGCAATATGGAAAGCTATGGCGGACCTGTTTCCGATGAATGGGTTCAGGATACCGTGCAGATGGCCCGCGTCAACCAGAGAAAGATGACCGTTCTGGGCATGGAACCCTGCCTGCAGGGCTTCATGGGCGTGATGCCCAACAGCTTTGCGGAAGTGGGCGGTCCTGCTCTGCAGGAAATGGGCTATTCCGACATCACTCCCTACCTGGTTGTCCAGGGCGACTGGGGCGGTGGGTTTGACCGTCCGCCTCTGCTGAAGACCTCCTATGACGGCTGGTACGAACTGGCTGACACCTTCTATGAAACCCAGGAGAAGATCTATGGTCAGGTAACCCACAGCTACGCCGGTGACCTGGCTCACGAAGGCGGCATCATCCCCTCTGACCTGTCCAAGGCCGGCATGTCCGCCCAGATTCTGGAAGAAATGATGGACTACGACGATCAGGCTGTCTGGATCATTCAGTCCTGGGAAGGCAACCCCGATCCCCAGGTGCTGAAGGGCTTTGGCGAAAACCGCGAAGACCACGTTCTGGTTCTGGACCTGAATGCCACCGCTGATCCCCGCTGGAACAACACCACCCGCTGGAACGGCAAGGAATTTGGGGGCACCTCCTGGATCTACTGCATGCTGGACAACTACGGCGGCAGAAACGGCGTCCATGGAGAACTGGAAACTCTGGCTACTCAGATTCCCTACGCTCTGAAAAACTCCGAACACATGAAAGGTGTTGGTATCACACCTGAAGGCACCCTGCTGAACCCCATTGCCTATGACCTGTTCTGGGAAATGATCTGGGAAGAAGAACCCGTGGATGTGGATGAATGGCTGGAAGGCTATCTGTCCAGACGCTATGGCGCTGTGGATGAAGCTTCCAGAGAAGCCTGGGAAATTCTGCTGGATACCGCCTATCATTCCTGCAATGATGACGGTTCCTCCGTTTCTCACTCCGGCGGTCCCAACTGCATCACCAACATGCGTCCTTCCATGAACCTGTCCACCTGGCTGGGTTCGGGAAACGTCCCCTATGATTCCGTTGAATTTGAAAAAGCGCTGGATCTGCTGATGGAGGGTCTGGAAGAGCATCAGGATAATGAATGCTATGTCTATGACACTGTAGACATGCTGCGCCAGGCCATCAGCAACGTGCAGTGGCAGTACTACAACGCCATTAAGAAAGCCTATAACGAAAAAGACCAGGAAACCTTCATGGTCTACAAGGAAAAACTGCTGAATTCCATCCTGATGATGGATGAAGTGTCCGCCTTTGATAAGGACACCATGTTCGGCAACTGGATCGGTCATGCCGAAGACTTCTGGAACGATGAAAGAACCTCCGACAACTATGACGATTTCAGCAAGGACATGATGACCTACAACGCCAAGCAGCTGATTTCCACATGGTCTCATTCCTCTCTGCAGACCTACGCCAACCGTTCCTATTCCGGCCTGCTCACCGACTACTACTACAAGATGTGGGAACTGTGGCTCAACCGCGTGGAAGAATCCTTCACCACCGGTAAGTTCGTTCAGCCCAACGAACGCACCGAATATCATCCTCTGGGCTGGAACATGGTTGTCAGTGACAAGAAATATGAAACTGAACCCACTCCCGTCAACGGCACAGACACTAAGCGTTCTCTGAAAGCCATCTGGGAAGATTTCAGCACCAACTATTCTGCCGTGCGCATGAAAGCTGATGAAGTCACCGGCGGCAACGTGGCGACTTCCGCCACCGCCTATGCCCAGCGTTCTGAAGGCGGCAAGACTGCTTCCAACATCAATGACGGCAACCCCTCCACCATGTGGGTTTCCAGCAACGGAAGCGTGCCCGTTTACTGTGGTCTGGAATTCGACAGCTTCCAGGACATCCACAGTCTGGAACTGACTTTCGAAACCCGTCCTGTTCTGGGCAACAATGTGATGAACTACTACATTGAAGCCAGACAGGAAGACGGCACCTGGAAGAAAATCTACGAAGGCGATTCCTACGACGAAGAAAACAAGGTGTACACCGTTTCCGTCAGCCTGGAAGAACTGGTTCATACCGATAACCTGAGAATGACCTACACCAGCAACGGCGGCATCTATCCCGCTCTGGCTGAATTCAAGGCCTTTGCTTCTCCCAGCCTCCAGCTGCTGGCTAACAGCGATCTGTTTGTGGAAGAAGATGTGCTCAAGGGCGTGCCTGATGACATGACTGCAGCTGACCTGAAGAACCAGCTGGTGGTTCATGAAGGCGAAGTTCAGATCATCCGCAATGGTGAAGCTCTGGCTGACGATGCTCTGCTGGAAGATGGCGATACCGTGAACCTGGTCATCGATGGTGTAACCTGCGATACCTGGACTGTTTCCATGGGACGTCATCTGAAAGAAGAACTGCAGACTCTGGTGGATGAAGTGAAGACCTACTCTTCTGATCACTGGTCTCCCATCTCCTGGAAGACGATGCAGAACGAACTGACCAAATCCGAAGAACTGCTGAGCAGAACTTCCGTGAAATACTACCGCTACAAGAAAGCCTTTGATTCTCTGCAGAAGGCAGCCAGTTCTCTGATCAACGTTCAGCCTCTGACAGAAGGCTGGAACCAGGTTCGTGAAGCCGGTACCCAGTGGCTCTCCGCTCAGGGTGCTGAAAACTTCACTGTGAACAGAAATGCCCTGCAGAATCTGATGGATTCCATGGACAGCCTGGGAAGCAGTGATGTGTACAGAGCCTATGGCCTGCTGGAAAACGTCAAGAACTGGATGATTCCTGCTGATTCCTCCAATGCTGCTGCCAGGGGAACCGGCTATGCCCAGAACTATCTGGATGCACAGCACACCATTCCCATGATCAATGACGGCAATCCTGAAAGCTGCTGGGTAGCCAACTCCAGAACCACCTTCCCGGTTTATGGCGGTGTGACTCTGGCAGAATCTGTTGATGCAGACTCCGTAAGAGTTGTCTTCGAGCAGAACGGCTACCGCAACACCCAGATCGGCTTCACCGTTTCCGCTCAGCTGGAAGACGGTTCCTGGCATGATCTGTATACCAACAGAACCGGATCCAGGAACGGATATACCTTCGAATTCAGCGTTTCCGAAGCCCTGGCCTCTCAGAATCTGGAAGGAAAGATCAGGGATGTCCGTGTCACCATGACCGACTACTCCACCGATGCCGGCATCCCCTATCCCGGTGTTGCCGAAATCTATGTCTTTGAAAAGACAGACAAGACCACTCTGACCACTGCTAAGGAACAGGCAGAAAAGGTTCTGGCAGAACTGGATGAAACCTCTTCTGCTGCAGACACCATCAAGACTCTGATTGAAAGAGCAGACGATGCAGCAGATGGCTGCTTCAGCCAGAACTTCATCGACCAGACCGTGGCTCGGCTGGATCAGGCTGTAAATGAAGGCCTGAAAGCAGATCTGAGCGCCCAGATTACAGCTGCAGAGGAACTGAAAGAATCTGACTGGACTGCTGAAAGCTGGACTGCTCTGCAGAGTGCTCTCGCCAATGCCAAAGCTGTTATGGAAAATGAATCCAGCACCATCAGCGATCTGCAGTCTGCTGCTGATCAGCTGAAGGAAGCCAGAAAAGCTCTGGCACCCAGCGGTCTGCACACTGCTCTGGAAGATCTCATTGCCCGCACCGAGGCCATGGATCTGAGCGGCTACACCGATCAGAGCAAAGAAGCTCTGAACAAGGCTCTGGAATCTGCCAAAGCTGTTCTGGCCAATGAAGAGGCAACCCAGGCTGACCTGCAGTCTGCCATGGATGCTCTCAATGCCGCCAGAGCCGGCCTGAAACTCAAGGTCAACAAATCTCTGCTGCAGGCAGCTGTAGACTACGCTCACGCTCTGCAGACAGAGGGGGCTCTGGAACACCTCAATGAAATTGTTCTGAACGAATTCAATGAAGCTCTTGGAGAAGCAGAAGGTCTGCTGACAGACACCGCTGCAGACCAGGAAACCGTCAACGCTTCCTGGCTGCGTCTGACCAGAGCCATTCAGATGACCGGCTTTACCTCTGACAAGAGTGAACTGCTGGCTCTGATTGCCGAAGCCGAAAGCCTGCAGGAAAAGGATTACCGTCCTGATGGCTGGCAGGCCTTCCAGGATACTCTGGCTTATGCCAGAACGGTAGCTGATGATGATGCTGCTCTCGATGAAGTCAGCATTCAGAAAGCTGTGACAGAACTGAAAGCAGCCATGGCTGCTCTGATCCCCATGCCCTCTGTGGATACCACTCTGCTGAGCTGGCTTGTTCAGAATTCTCTGACTCTGGAAGAAGCCGATTATCTGCCTGATACCTGGCAGCCATTCCAGACTGCTCTGACCGCAGCCCAGGAAGTCCTGGCTGATCCTGCAGATCAGGCCAGCGTAGATGAAGCGCTGATGAATCTGCATGCCAGCGTGCTGAACCTGCGTCTGAGAGCCGATGAAGAACTGCTCAAGGAACTCACCGGTCTGGTGGAGGAAATGGAAAGCCTGAACCTGGCCCTGTGCTCTGAGGAATGCCTGCAGTCCTGCACCGTCTGGACTCTGAAAGCCAGAGCTGTTCTCGAACAGCCTGCAGAAGCGGCTGTTGTCGAAAACCTGATCAGCGAAGGCAGCGAACTGCTGACACAGGCCAAAGACGAACTGGAAAAACTCCCGGCTGCTGATGAACCTGCTGAAGAAAACAAAAAGCCGGCAGAAGACCTGAAGGATCCTGATGCAGACCAGACTCTGCCTCAGACTCCCGCAGACTCTGACAGCCAGAAGACTCAGCCTGCTGAAAATGACCAGAAGGCAGACTCCTCTGTAAACCAGTCTGCATCTGTCAAGAACAGCGTGAAGACAGCTGCTGCTTCTCATTCTGCTCTGTTCTCCCTCCTTGGCCTGGGTGCTGTCAACACTCTGCTGGCCGGCTGGAAGAGAAGAAAAAATCACTAAACTGCCATAACGAAACACCGAAGCACTCAGCTGAAGTGAAAGGATGAAAACGGGCGGCCTGTTTCTGATCAAAACGATCGGAAGCAGGCCGTCTTTTTCAGTTCTGGAAAGTTTAGCGGCAGGAACCGGGATCAGGAAGCATGCAAAAACCGGGATCCATGAAAAAAAGCCTGGCGGTCAATCGAATCCGCACTCTGACTTGGAAAATGAAAGACATGATGGATCGTTCCTCTTCAGTCCCGGGTGGAAGTGGATCTGAAGAGCTCAGGCAGGAGGAGGATGAACTCCCTGTCTGAAAGGTCATAGAAGGAAAAATTTAATGATAAGTTAATAGAAATTCGAGTGTGGTTATGGCACTTTATCAGCAGAACAAATCGGGATTTGGAAATGTGATATCTGTGAGGTAAAGGGCAATGAATGATTTAAAAAATATCGCAAAAAATTTAAATATTCTGGGAGCGTTTTGTGGTAAAAGAGATGTTTCAGAATTAACAGCCGAGCAGCTCTCTGAAAAGTATGGCTTTCAACAGGCGGATGTCATGGTGCTTTTTGGTGGAAGCATTCTGTGTGGAGGAGATGTTTTAGCAAAAGCAATGCAGAATCACATCGCAAAGAGATACGTCATTGTCGGAGGAGCCGGACATACGACCGAAACACTGAGAACACAAATGCATGAAGCCTTTCCAATGATCGAAACAAAAGGTTTGTCAGAGGCAGAAGTGTTTGAAAGGTATCTGGAAGATCAATATGGATTACAAGCCGATTTCCTGGAATGTAAGTCAACGAATTGTGGAAACAACATCACATATCTTTTGGAGTTACTGAAAGACAACAATATTAGCTTTAAAAGCATTATTCTTTCACAGGATTCAACAATGCAGCATCGCATGGAGGCCGGATTAAGAAAGTACGTTGGCAGCGATGTTCAGATCATCAACTATGCAACATATTCCGCAAATGTTGTTGTTGAAAATGCGAAATTGACTTATGAGCAGGACATCTGGGGAATGTGGGACATGGAACGATACATCAGTCTTTTAATGGGTGAGATCCCAAGATTATCTGATGATGCAGACGGATATGGACCGAAAGGGAAAAACTTCATTGCTCATGTTGACATACCAGAAGAAGTCAGAATGGCATTTCATGATTTATGCGATCAATATCCTGAGTTAGTCAGGCAGGCAAATCCTGCCTACGCATCGATTGAGTAAATTCCAGTTTATCTTAACAACTTTACTACAATCAAAACTGAATAAGGAACACAGCGTTAGAGCGCATAGAAACCAGTCTATGCGCTCTGTTTTTCTGTAAAGAAGAAAGATCCGGCTGAAACCAAAAACGGGCAGCAGCCTCACAGTTTCAAACGGAGACCGGGGAACACCACTTATATGGCCAGGATCCATTTCAGGAAGGACACTGAGTAAACCTTTCAGGACAGAGTGCCAAAGCTGAGAAACGGGTCGGGATGGCACTGAAAGCGGTGCCGTATTTTCTGAATTATGGCACTTTGCACAATGCCAAATGTCAATTGGAAAAGATTGTTGCCGCTGAAGTTTACACGTAGGATGGAATCATCAAGAAAGGAACAAAAGAAAATGAAACAAAAACTCCAGACTTTCGGCCGATTCCTTTCCGGAATGGTCATGCCGAACATTTCCATTTTCATTGCCTGGGGAATCATCACCGCACTGTTCATTCCCCCAGGCTGGTGTCCCAATGAGACACTCAACCAGATTGTTTCACCCATGCAGAGATTCCTTCTGCCCGTCCTGATTGCCTATTCGGGAGGCAAGATGGTCTACGCAGAACGCGGAGGCATCATCGGTGCCTGCGCCGCCATCGGTGTAGCCGCCGGTGTCGAAACCCCCATGTTCATCGGTGCCATGGCCGTTGGTCCTCTTGGCGGCTGGTGTATGAAGAAAGTCGATGAATTCATCACTCCCCGCACCCCTCAGGGATTTGAGATGCTGTTCACCAACTTCTCAGCCGGCATCCTCGGTGCCATCCTGGCCATCCTGGGCTGCCTGGCCATTGGTCCTCTTTGCGAAGTGCTCACTTCCGCACTGGAAACCGGCGTATCCTTCCTGGTTCACCACGGTCTGCTCTGGCTGACCAGCATCATTGTTGAACCGGCCAAGGTGCTCTTCCTCAACAACGCCATCAACCATGGAGTCTTCACTCCCATGGGCATGAACCAGGTGGCTGAAACCGGAAAATCCATCTTCTTCATGATTGAAGCCAACCCCGGTCCCGGCCTCGGCCTGCTGCTGGCCTACTGGTTCTTCGGAAAAGGCAATGCCAAAGAATCCGCTCCCGGCGCCATGATCATCGAGTTCCTCGGCGGTATTCATGAAATCTACTTCCCATATGTACTGATGAACCCCGTCACCATCATCGGACTCATCGCCGGCGGCATGGCAGGCGTCATCACCAACTCCATCTTCGGATCCGGACTGGTATCCGCAGCATCTCCGGGATCTGCCATTGCCATCCTGGGCATGACCGCCAGAGACAGCTACGTCGGTGTCATCCTCTCCATGGTCATCGCCTTCGCCGTATCCTTCGCTATTAATGCTGTACTGCTCAAGGCCTTCGGCAAGGAAGAAGACGTTGAAGAAGCCAAGAAGAAAGTTGCTGCCTCCAAATCCGCAAGCAAGGGCATCGCTGCTCCTGCACCCGCTGCTGTAGCTGCCGCAAACATCCAGCTGCCCAAACTGGCCTTCGCCTGTGATGCAGGAATGGGATCTTCCGCCATGGGTGCTGCCGCATTAACCAAGAAACTGAAAGCTGCCGGTGCTGACTACACCGTTCCACACTACGCCATCAACGATCTGCCCGAAGACATGCAGGCCGTTGTCACCCAGACCAGCCTAGCTGAACGTGTTCATGCCAAATGCCCCAACGCAAAGATTTATCCGGTCAACAACTTCATGGGCGGTTCTGAATATGATGCCATCGTCGCTGACCTGATCAAGGCTGAACCCGCAGAGAGAAAAGTTGTTACCTCAAACACCACCTGCAAACCAAAGGAAATCTTCTTTGCCTGCGATGCCGGCATGGGATCTTCCGCCATGGGCGCTGCCGCTCTTTCCAAGAAGCTGAAAGCTGCCGGCCTGAACATTCCCGTTCAGCATTCCGCCATCAACGATCTGAAAGCAGACACCTGCTTCGTTGTCACCCACGAATCCCTGGCTGAAAGAGCCAGAACACAGTGTCCCAACGCTGTGATCCGCCCCATCACCAATTTCATGGGCGGATCCGAATACGACGCCATCGTCGCAGAACTCACCAGGTAATCCTTTCCAAAGCGAGTCATCGTTTCCATGAACTTTACACAAAGACAGATCAGAATCTTCAGGATTCTGCTGGATCTGGAAGACGGGCAGACCATTTCCGCACAGGATCTGGCCTCCCGCATCCGGGTCAGCAGACGAACCCTCTTTCGGGAACTGGAGTCCATCCGGCTGATTCTGGAACAATACCACCTGTCCCTTTCCACAAGGCCCGGTCTGTCACTGAAAGGGGACAGAACAGCGCTGGCCAGTGCTCTGGACAGCAGACAGGCTCCCGGTGCTCTGGACCGGGACGAGAGGCAGGACATGCTGCTGTATGAACTGCTTCGGGCCGAAGAAAAAGAAAAACTCGTCGTCTACGCTGCCAGATTTCAGGTTTCGGAAGCCACCATCTCCCATGACCTGGAAGATCTGCAGAAGAGGCTGGAAAGCTGGGAACTGAAGCTTTCCAGAGACGGCACCATCACAGGCAGTGAAGAAGCCAGGCGCCAGACCATGGCTTCTCTGGTCCGGGATGGAGTGGAATACAAAACTGTGGACTATCTGGATCCGGAAACGGTTCTGGAACAGATCTTCAGTGGAAGTGCCATCTTCTCCCTGCTGGATCAGGACATCCTCAGACGGATCCTGGATCTGTTCTCCCAGAAAAGGGAAGAGCTGGGTCTGGGACGGTTTGAACAGAACTCCTACATCGGGCTGGTGATTCATCTGGTCATCGCCCTGGAACGCATCAGAGCCGGAGAACCTGCTCCGGAACGCATTGAAGGTCTTCCGGATCTGGAAGACAGCCGCAGGGAAGCAGCCAGACTGGCCGCCCTGCTGGAAGATGAATTTGAAGTGACCTTCCCCGAATCGGAAATCGATGCGGTGGCCCTCCATTTACGGGGTGCCAAGGTCAATGCCGCCACCGGCAGCCTGGATCATGACCAGAACGAAATTCTGGATCTGGCCAGACTCTTCGTGGAAAGCTTTCCGCCAGCCGATGCGGCGCTGCTGAGCACCGATCCTCAGTTTATTCAGGGCCTGCTCTCTCACCTGGAACCCACAGTGATCCGGTTGAAGAAAGGCCTGCCCATCTACAACCCGCTGCTGAAATCCCTCAAGGATCAGTACGGAGAACTCTTTGAAAAAACCAGGGTGGCAGCCAGACCCATTGAAGAGGCTCTGGGCCTGCCCCTCTCCGATGAAGAAATCGGCTTTCTGACCATGCATGTTGGCGCCTGCTTTGAAAGAAGCGGCTACCAGTACCGCAGAAAGGTCAGAGCAGCGGTTGTCTGCGCCAGCGGCATCGGGGTTTCCGCTCTGCTCTGTGCAAGACTTGAAAAAGCCTTCGCCAGCCAGATGGATCTGGAAAACCTCTCCCTGCCCCAGGCCAGAAACCGGGCCGATCTGGAACTCTTCATCACCACGTTTTATCCAGGCAGACTGCCTGCCCCCTTCATTCAGGTTTCACCCATGCTGCCAGTCAGTGATCTGAAAAAGATCCAGGAGCAGCTGGCCCTGATGCAGACCAAAACCGCACCCACCCTGTCTTCCCAGGCCGGGCTGGATCAGGATCTGCAGCAGCTGGAAGAAGCCATTCAGGTGGTTCGCTCTCTGCTGAACAAAATCGCCATTGTGCACTCCTCATCAACCAAAGCCGAAGATCTGATCCATGAAGCCGCATCGGTTCTGGAAGGGGATCAGCAGCAGCTGGAACAGGATCTGCTCCAGAGAGAACAGCTGGGTCCCGTGGTCGATCCTGAAGAAGGATTCGGTCTCTTCCATGCCCGCAGCACGGGAGCAGAGAAGGCCCAGGTGGTGGTCATGGTTCCCGAATCGGGCACCTTCAACGGCGGACTTGGTGTCATTCTGGTCACCATCCTGCCAGAGAAACACACCAAAGCCATGCAGGAAGTGCTCAGCGAACTCAACGTGGCTCTGGCCACAGATCCGGTCTACCGCAGTGTACTGATGCACGGTACGGACGCAGAAAAACAGGAGGCGCTCAACCGGATTCTAACCGGCTACCTGCACCGGGTGCAGAGCCGTCTTGGATTCTAGGATCCACAAAGAACAACCCAGTTCATCAAAATTCAGGCTGCGGCCTGTCAGGACAGCCCAAGAGAAAAGAAAGACTCTCTCTTTCTGCACTCGAAAACACTCTCACTTTCTACACTCACTCACTCGAGTCTTTCGATCTCTTCCAGGTCCTGCAAAAAGAATCACCAGATACAGAGAAGCATCAGAAAGGAGCTCCATCATGGCACTGTTTTTCAAGAAGAAGAAAACCGAAGAACCCAAAAACGAAATCCTCAGCATCAACAACATCCGCACCGGATGCACCGCTGCCAACAGCGATGAAGCCATCGTATCCGTCGGCAACATGCTGCTGGATGCAGGCTACATCACAGAAGGCTACATCCCCGGCATGCTCAACCGCGACCACAGCCTGACCACCTACATCGGCAACGACATTGCCATTCCCCATGGTGAATACGAAGTCAAGGACTGCGTGAAGAAAACCGGTCTGGCCATCCAGATCTACCCCGACGGCATCGAATGGGCCGGCAACCGCGTCAGAGTGGTCATCGGCATCGCTGCTTCCACAGATGAACACATCACCATCCTGCAGAACATCGCAGAACGCCTGGGTGACATGGATGTGGTTGAAAAAGTCGTAGCCGGCGATCCCGCTCTGATCCATCAGATCATGACCATGGAGGCTGCATGATTACCACAGTCACATTCAACCCCGCTGTCGACAAGACCGCTCAGGTGGATGAACTCATCCCAGGCGGACTCAACCGTCTGAAAAACGTCAGACAGGATGCCGGCGGCAAGGGCATCAACGTTTCCAAGACCCTGAAGGCCATTGGAGAAGACAGCACAGCCACCGGATTCATCGGCGGCTCTGCCGGCCAGTTCATCAAGAACCGTCTGGATGAGCTGAACATCGACAACGTCTTCATCCAGGTGGATGGAGACACCAGAACCAACCTGAAGGTTCTGGACAAAGACATGAATCTGACCGAACTCAACGAAGCCGGTCCAGAATGCACCAGCGAAGATCTGGATAAGATGGCAGAGCTGCTCACAGACCGCTCCGGCATTCTGGTGCTCTGCGGCAACACCGGTCCCGGTGTTCCCAAAAACATCTACAGAACCCTGACCGAAAAGGCCCATGCAAACGGGCTGCAGGTCATCATGGATGCTGATGGCGAACTGTTCAGAGAAGGCATCCAGGCCCATCCCGATGTGATCAAGCCAAACCGCTTCGAGCTGGCTCAGTTCTTTGGAAAAAGCGAAGACGAAATGGATGCAGCAACCATGATCGAACTGGCCAGAACCTTCATTGACGAAGGCGTTAAGCTGGTGGTCATTTCCATGGGCATTGAAGGAGGCCTCTTTGTCACTAAGGACAGAGCCCTTCAGGCACCCGCATTGAAGATTCCGTTCCAGTCTGCAGTGGGTGCAGGAGATGCCATGGTGGCAGCTCTGGCTTACAGCCTGAAGCACGATCTGGATCTGGAACAGACACTGACCCTGGCCGTAGCCCTTTCCGCCGGCGCCTGCATGACGGAAGGCACACAGCCAGCTGATGCAGCAACAGTAGAGAAATTGAAACAGGAAGTAACCTGGGAGGAGAAATAAGAATGAAAACAAAAGCTATCCGCCTGTATGGCGTAGACGACATCCGTCTGGATGAATTCGAACTGCCTGAAATTCAGGATGACGAAATTCTCGTCAAAGTCGTTTCCGACTCCATCTGCATGTCCACATGGAAAACCGTAAAACAGGGTGCCAAGCACAAGAGAGTGCCCAACGATGTTTACGACAACCCCATCATCATCGGTCATGAATTCGCCGGTGACATCGTCAAGGTCGGCAAGAAGTGGCAGGATCAGTTCAAACCCGGTCAGAAATTCGCTCAGCAGCCGGCTATCCCCGGTCAGATGGAATCTCCCGGATACTCCTATCAGTACTGCGGCGGCGACACCGAATACTGCATCTTCCCCAACCACATCATCGAATCCGGATGCCTCTGGACTTATGACGGCGATGCCTACTTCGCCAGCTCTGTAGCAGAACCCGTATCCTGCTGCATCGGCGGCTACCACACCAACTACCACACCATCCCCGGCACTTACCAGCATGTAATGGGTACCAAGGAAGGCGGCGACATCCTGATCCTGGGTGGCTGCGGCCCCATGGGTCTGGGAGCTATCTCCTATGGCCTGACCTTTGAAAACAAGCCCAAACGCATCGTTGTTACCGAAATCAGCGATGCCCGCATCAACAGAGCCAGAGAAGTGATCAGCGAAGAAGAAGCTGCCAAGCACGGCGTTGAACTGATCTATGTCAACACAGCCAACATGGAAGATCCTGAAAAGGAACTGCGCGACATCACCGGCGGCAAGGGATACGATGACGTATTCGTTTACATCCCCAATCCCGCTGTCTGCGAAATGGGCAACCACCTGCTGGCCTACGATGGCTGCATGAACCTGTTTGCCGGACCCACCGATCCCAAATTCTCCGCAACCTGCAACCTGTACGACAGCCACTACTCCAGAACCAAAATCATCGGTTCCACCGGCGGCACCATCGATGACATGAAAGAAGCCATCGAAAAGAATGCTGACGGACGCATCGATTCCGCAGTCATGATCACTCACGTCGGCGGCCTGGCATCCGCTGTAGATGTGACCAAAGATCTGCCCAACGTACCCGGCGGCAAGAAGCTGGTTTACACCCATATCGACATGCCCATGACCGCCATCGACGATCTGGCAAGCCTTGGAGAACAGGATCCCTTCTTCTACGAACTGGACAAAGTCTGCAAGGAAAACCGCGGTCTCTGGTCCGCCAAGGCAGAAAAGATGCTGCTCGAACACTACGGCGAATAAGCATCTGCCTGAACACTCAATTTCGAAGATACTCCACCCTGACAGGCTGGCCTTTCCTGGTTAGTTTTGCCAGCCTGTCCCTTTCATTCATTCACCCTTTTATTCCGGGAGCCCCTGTCAGAAGCAGTACTGGCAGGGGTTTTCCTGTTGCAGGGCAGAGAAGAGAAACCCGGAGGGCTGTCGGAAGACAGGGCAGAGAAGGAAAGAGCAGTCACGAAATGGAATTGGACGAATGAAAAGAAGAGAACGCACGAAAAAAGGTGGAAGACATCTTCCACCGGAAATTCGAAACTGAATTTTGAGAATACTAGAAAAGCGGCGCAATCAGCATGACCAGATAGCCGGAAATAAGGGCTGCGCCAAGCAGCAGACCCATGACCTTGAGCAGAACGCTCTTCTTTTCGGAGTACTGGAACAGAACCACCAGACCCATACCGGCGTTGGTGACCAGACCAGCCAGCAGGGAAGCAAAGGATAATGCACCTGCTGAATACAGCTGGCAGAGAACAACGGTAGCAGCACAGTTTGGAATAAAGCCAAAGAGAGCAGCAACCAGAGGCTGCCAGAAAGTGCCGGTGAGCAGTACGGATTCCAGCTGGCTTTCAGGAATGAAGTTCAGGATCAGAGTCAGTACGAATGCGGTCAGAAAGACGTAGATGTAGATCTTGATGGTCCGCAGGAAAGCGGACAGCCAGATGGGGTACTGGGGATAGCAGCAGGGGCAGGCTGCCATATCTTCACCATCGTCTTCTTCCTCTTCCACCTCTTCTTCGTCCGGCATATCGGAGAACCAGCGGATTTTCTGATGAGGAAAAATAACGTGGTCAATGATCCAGCCAGCCACAACGGCGATGACAAACTTGCAGATCAGCAGCACTGCCAGGGAAGGCAGCAGCTGAGGTTCGGAAATCAGAACCGGAACCGCTTCATCACTGCAGGCGATGAAGACGGCGATCATGGTACCCAGTGTGATGTTCTTCTGCACAAACAGCATGGCCGCCAGGATCGCAAAGCCGCACTGGGGAAGAAGTCCCAGCAGGGCACCGAACAGCGGGCCGTATTTCTGGAGATTCCAGAACATGGAATCGTCATTGGAAGGTTTGCGTTCAAAGTGCTCGATGATCAGATAGGCGATGAACATCAGGGGGATCATGGCCCAGGTGTCATTGAGAGCGTCAAAGAGAGTATCCAAGAAAATATCCATAAACAGACATCCCTCCTCTATAGATAAGAAAATTCTCTCCTAAAAGTATCTTTCGGGAAATTGATTTGCAAGTGAACAGCCGGATTTTTCTGTTTCGAACGATTTAGCGAGGATTCGTTAAATAATTGTACAGTATTACAAATAGTATGATGACCATCAGAATAGAAGCTAAAATTATCTAAATTGGGATGCTATGGTAATTATATTCATGCTTAGAATATGTCAAATGTTCGACTTGCATATAGATAAGATGAGTCAGAACTAAGAGATTTGTCCGTTTAAATACTGATTCATTTCACTGACATTCAAGAGAATGTCATACGGATAGGAGGACAAGTATGAGTAAAGAATGCTGGGAGATATTAGTTGAAAATGCAGTTCCAACGCTATGCAGTGCGCTTGTAGGTATTGTTACAGCTATGTTTACTATATGGATAACCGAAAAGCATAAACATAAAGGGAAAATATTGATAGATGCAAAAATCCCAAATAGACCCGATATATCTAAACGAACTTGGGGGTTTCAAGAAAATAGGGGTATTCAGATATTCCTTGTCCCTCTCTGGCTTACAATAAGCAATTCTTCTGGAGTTTCACGTGTTTTAAGGCGTGTGGATTTAAACGCTTATTCGAACGGCGAAAAAATAGCAATATTTTCACAAATTAATGGTGGAGAAACAAAACGTAACGGTACAGTTGAACGTCAAGAATTTGGAAATAGCGGGTCTTATACATTTGTTGCACCCGCTAATGGATCCTACTTCTGCAAATTATTTTTTGGGTTAAACGAGAATAAAATCCAAAATGATGAAAAGAATGTTTATTCCACATGTCTGACTGCACCATTCCACTTCGAATGACTGCACCTTTT